>ENA-ORDC01000018-ORDC01000018.1-marine-metagenome-genome-assembly--contig:-NODE-18-length-266337-cov-8.440656_pt1 | contig 266337 bp, 283 predicted proteins | sample MGYA00237783_ERZ508515 | MGnify/ENA primary metagenome ERZ508515 (study PRJEB26186, sample SAMN06268792) | marine metagenome | isolation source: Eden Landing Ponds, San Francisco, CA, USA | place... | reverse complement strand
CAGGAACGAGAGCAGTTCGGCCGTCCCATCGGCGACTTCCAGGCCATCCAGCACAAACTCGCCGACATGCACACCGAAACCGAAGCCGCACGCAACCTCACCTACAAATCCGCCTGGGAAGTCGACTCCGGCGGCCAGCCGAACACGATGCTCGCCTCGATGGCCAAGGAGTTCGCCTCCCGTATCGCCGTCGACGCAGCCAACGAGTGCGTCCAGATTCACGGTGGGTCAGGGTACGTCGACGACTTCGACGCCGAACGGTTCTACCGCGACGCCAAAATCACCCAAATCTACGAGGGTACTACCGAAATCCAGAAGATGATTATCGCCCGCGAACTGCAGGGTAAGGGCTTCTAGGAACACCCACTTTTTCGAGGAGGGGTTTCCTCGCGCGCCTCCGGCGTGCTGCGGGCACCACTCGGTCGCAAAAACTTGGGGAAAAACGACGCGGACGCTCCCTACGGTCGCGTCCGGAGAACCGCGAGCGCCTACGGCGCCCGCGGATACTTACGATTCCGTCTTCCTCCCCGGCGAACGCTGTTTTACTCCTCGTCGTTCTCGGTCCGCTTCGAACCGAACATGCCACCCAACGCCCCGAAGACGAGGTCTTCGAAGACGTTCGCGGGGCTTCCGGGATGTGAACGGTCCGCCAGTCTGGTGGCCCGGGTCACGTCTACGGTGCCGCCGGGGACCATCGTTTCAGCGAAGGCGAGCGTGGTGTCGAGGAACGGCACTTCGAGTTCACTCGGCGTCGCCGGGTCGGTTTGGGCGGTGAATTCGTAGCGCTCGACGAGCCGGGCCAACTCCGCTGAGAAATCGAAGGCGGATGCATCGGGCCATCCCAACTCCTCGTGGACGAGTTCCGAAGCGCGTTCGATGGCTCCAACCGAGCTGAGGTGGCCGGCGCCGATGGCGGCTTTCGCTGCCTTCGCGGGGTCGCCGCTGCAGACGACGGGACCGATTTGAGCCACTGCGCCGTCGCCGATGCTCACGACCCACCCGGGGGAGTCGAAACTGTACGTCGCGAGTCGGGCGTGTTCGTCGTCGTCGCGGCGTTCCCTGACGAGTCGGTCGATGTTCTTTGCGGCGATTCGCGCCTCACGGACGGCTGTCTGGGCGCTTGCCGGAACGGGGTCGCCCCACTCGTCGGTGACTGCGCCGGCGTCGCCGACGACGAAGGTCCCGTCACCGACTGCGAGGTCGGCGTTGACGGGGCGTCGCTCGCCGCCGAGGGCGTCGGGGCCGCGGATGCCGCCGGTCCAGACGAGGAAGTCGGCGGCGAGCGTTCGGCCGTCGGCGAGGTCGATACCGTCTTCGTCGGCGCGCTCGACGGTCGCTTCCGTCTCGGCGGCTATCCCCCGGGCGTCGAGTTCCCGCCTGACGGCGCGGGCGAAACTCTCGTCGAACGACGGTGCGACGCGGTCGGCCATCTCGACGACGGTCACGTCGAGGTTGAGCCCCTCGCTATCGGAAAGCGCCGCGAGTTCCCCGGCGACCTGAATCCCGGAGAGGCCGGCGCCACCGACGACTGCGTTGCCGCCGGCGGAATCGAACGCGTCGCTGCGGATGGTTTCGGCGTGATTCAGCCGTTTCAGGGGCGTGGCGTGTTCCTCGACGCCCGGTAAGTCGTAAAACGCCGTCTCAGCGCCGAGACACACCGCGGCGAAGTCGTACTCCAAGGACTCCGTCTCGCCGTCTACATCGAGCGTTGCGACGCCCGCCTCGGGGTCGAGTTGGGTGACACGCGCCTGCCGAACCGTTGCCCGAGTGAGTACGTCCTCCAGCGGCACAGTAATCGTATCTGCGAGGTCCGGGTAGCGAATGGCTCGATGCAGTTCGTGTTGGACGAGATGTGAGGGCGACTCGTCGACGACGACTATGTCGACCGCCTCCGGGAGCCACCGTTCGAGTCGTCGTGCGACGGTTAGACCGGCGTAACCAGCGCCGAATACAGCAACGCGCATACCCTTCGTAGGCGCGGCGAACTCATAGTCCCTCTGGGTGTGTCATCGTCCTCCGTTCGCTCTGTGGTTTTTTGAACAGTCTCGATTTCGAAACTCGAATCTCCTCTCCCATTAATAAGATTCGAAGAGTTCGAAACGAACGACAATGAAAACCGTCGGTGAGCGGGCGCAGTCAGGGGTCATCGGGAACGTGCTCATTTTGGGCTTCGTACTCACTGCGGCGGCGACTATCGTGGTCATCGGTGGGGCTGCATTCGTCGACACGAAAGCCGACGCACAGATGCAGAGCGCAGAACAGGCCGTCTCACAAATAAGCGCAGGCGGTAGTCAGGTCGGCTTGGGCGGGTCCCCTCGGCAGCAGTTCCGTCTCGATGGGGCTGACGGGACCGTTTCGTTCCGGCCGAACACCGGGTCAGTCCGGGTGTATCACGATTACGGGAGCGGTGAAACAGAAATTCTCAACGCCTCGTTTGGTGCCCTCGTCTACTCCGTCGGCGATGAAGAAGTGGCCTATCAGGGCGGTGGCGTCTGGCGTGGCGATGCCGACGGTGGCGTCATGGTTTCGCCGCCGGAGTACCACTATCGTGGACGGACGCTGACGTTCCCGCTGGTCCGAATGACCGGTCAGCCGTGGTCTGACTCCGGGACGGTTCGGGGGACGATGGGCGACAACGGAACGGAAATCGTGTTTCCTGATGGGGGGTTGGGGAACCCGCTCGACAACGGCACGGTGTACGTGGAGGTCCAAAGCGACTACCACGACGGATGGGCGACGTTCTTCGCGAGTCGTGCCGAGGGTAACGTCCAGCACTTCCCCGACAATCGGACGGTCGTCGCCGACCTGACCGTCCCCTTCGAGGAGACGTTCGACCACGCCGTCGCGGCGACGACCATCGGCGGAATCGACGAGGGGGCGGTCGAGGGGCCGACCATCGACGGCGTCGACCGACCCTCTCCGAGTTCCGAAATCGAAGCGCGTATCGACGACTGTGAAACCGGTAGTTGCGCCAGTCTCGACGGAACCGTCGAGAACGAAGTCATCAAAAACGGAGTCCACTACGCCGACGAGTCGGTCACCATCGATTCCGGAACGACGTTCGACACCAGCGACGGTGACATCGACATCGTCGTCGACGGCGACCTCACCCTGAAAGGACAGGGCGGACCCCACAGCGTCGACCAAGAGATAACGGGCGGCGGCACTGTCACGGTGTACGTAAACGGGACGCTGGATGCCACTGGCAATCCGCTGACGAACACGAACGGGAACCCATCTGATTTGCTCGTCTTGATTCATACGAACCAGAGCAATACTCTGTCGTTCAGCGGCACAGCGCAGTTCACCGGTGCAGTCTACGCACCAGGGTCGACAATCGAAATCAACGGCGGCGGCGCGGTTGACGACAACATCGTCGGCGGCGTCGTCGCAGAGTCCTTCGAGGCCGATGGGAACGGAAAACTCGCTTACGAACCGATGACCCACGAGTTGGAGTTGAACAACACAGAGAACCAGATTACGTTCCTCCACGTTTCGGAAAACAGAATCGACATCGAACGAGCCGATTAGCGGGCAGCGGTCAGTACACGCCGTCGAGGAACGCGGCGAGTGCGTCGTTGACGGGGTCGGGGTTTTCGAGGTTCGAGGAGTGGCCGGCCTCGGGAACCATCACGCGTTCGGCGTCCAGTCGCTTGAGGAGCGACTCGGAGCGCTCGGGTTCCAACGCCACGTCCTCCTCGCCGTGGACGACGAGCGTAGGCACGTCGATGTCGTCGAGTTCGTCGGTGAAGTCGGGGCGTTCGAGCCACGAGTTCACCTCGTGATACACCGATTCGCCGGGGTAGGTCCGCCAGCGGTCGACCCACCTCTCGGCGAGGTCGGCGTTGTCCGCGTTTGTCGTCGCCCCGAAGAGGATGTGCTGGATGACCCCGGCCAACTGTTCGGGAACCTCGCCCGCCTGGCGGGCCGTCTCTATCATTTCGGTGTAGCGCTCGATTTCGTCGTCGTCGTGTGGGCCGGCGGTGGTGTCTATCATGACGAGACCGTCGACGCGGTCGGGGTAGCGCTCGGCGAACCGCAGCGCCATGAACCCACCCATCGACATGCCGCCGAGAACACAGGAGTCGATACCTTTCGCGTCCATCAACGCGGCGCAGTCGTCGGCGAGGTCGTACAGGTCGTAGGGGCCGTCGTAGCGGTCGGTTCGCGCCCGGGTGTCGTAGGCGACGACGCGGTAGTCGTCTTCGAGGGCCTCGATTTGGGGTGCAAACATCGTCCGGTCCATGAGCGTTCCGTGACACAACACGAGCGGTGGTCCGTCACCGCGGTCCGTGGCGACCGTTTCCGGGCGTCTCCGATAGCGTTCGACCGAGGGATCGTCAGATGATGCCATGACACGTGGGCGAGTGCCACGGACTTATAGCTGTGTGCGGATTGGCGGCGTTCAAGAACCTATTGGCGTGGTAACGCTCGTCAGTCAGGCGTCGTACTGCCCGCAATCTTTTTTCCTGTCTGATTCGATAGGCAAATGATGAGTGAACTCGGGGACCTGTTGGATGATATCGTAGCCGACGTGGATAGCGTGTTCCTGTTTTCCCCGAGCGCATCGCTTTTCGAGCGGTTCGCCGACTCCGAGACGCCGCTGGTGGTCGTCGGTCCGGAAAACGACGTCGACGCCGACAACTACGTCGAACTTCCCTTGGAATTTCGGGACCTCAGAGAGCGGATACGGTTCGGCATCGAGGGCGGCCTCGACAACGAGTACCTCGAAGAGGGCGACCAGGTCGCGTGTGCGACGAAACTGTTCGCCGACGACATCGACACGATTTCTCGCGTCCGCGCGGGTGACTTCGAACATTCCGGAGTGTACGACCTCTTCGTCAACAGCCGTGCCGACCCCAACGTCATCCGGAACGTCCTCGAAGTCGCAATCGAGTTGGGGAAGAAAGGACAGAAAGGCAAACGCGTCGGCGCGCTGTTCGTCGTCGGCGACGCCGGCAAGGTGATGAACAAATCCCGTCCGCTCTCCTACAACCCCTTCGAGAAGAGTCACGTCCACGTCGGTGACCCAATCGTCGACGTGATGCTCAAGGAGTTCTCTCGACTCGACGGTGCCTTCGTCATCAGCGACGCCGGAAAAATCGTTTCGGCGTACCGGTACCTCGAACCCTCCGCCGAAGGGGTCGACATCCCGAAGGGACTCGGCGCCCGACACATGGCCGCCGGCGCAATCACCCGCGACACCAACGCCGTTGCGGTCGTCCTCTCGGAGTCAGACGGACTGGTTCGCGCCTTCTCCGGCGGTGAAATCGTCCTCGAACTCGACCCGGAGGAGTACTGATGGCATTGGTCACCGCACGCGGGTGGTACGCCGATCTCACGGCGGCCGAACAGAACCTCGCCGTCGCCGTCGGAGTCGTCGTCGGTGGCCTGATACTCGGTGCGGTGACCGCGTGGGTCGTTCATCGCGTCCTCGTCGCGCTCAGCGTCGACGATGCCGTCGAGGGGACGCCGTTCGAGCGAACCGCCCAGCAACTCGGCAGTTCCAGCGTCCGCCTGCTCGCACAACTGTGTGGTCTGTTCGTCTTCACCGTCGCGGCGCTGTACGCGCTCCGAACGCTCGGAGTGCTGCCCTCGGAACTGTTCATACAGGAGTTGGTCGATTTCCTCCCACGGGTGTTCATCGCGGTGCTCGTCGTGATGGTCGGACTCATCGCCGCCGACAAGGCCGAACTCGTCGTCGGCGAACAACTCCGAAGCATCAAACTGCCCGAAGTGACGCTGATTCCGACGCTGGTGAAGGTGTCGGTGCTGTACGTCGCGGTGCTCATCGCGCTGTCGCAACTCGGCGTCGCGACCGGTGCGCTGTTGGTCCTGCTCGCGGCCTACGCCTTCGGCGTCTTCTTTCTCGGTGGATTGGCGTTCAAGGACCTTCTGTCCTCGGCCGCAGCCGGCATCTACCTGCTTTTGACCGAACCGTACACCATCGGTGACGAGGTCGAAATCGCGGACAACCGCGGTATCGTCCAGGAGATGGACGTGTTCGTCACCTACGTCGAAGACGACGGCGAGGAGTACATGATACCGAACCGGACGGTACTCCGAGAGGGCGCGATGCGGGTTCGGGAGACCTGATTGCGCTCGCGGCTTCGGTGACCCACAGAATTTTGCCTCGAACCGACGAAGGGATCGTATGCTCTCGGAAGGGACGACCGCGCCCGACTTTACACTCTCTGGACTCGGACTGCCGAACGACGCCGACGAACGGGGGATGACCGAATACCACCTCGAGGAGTTCGCTCGCGGCTCTCCGACACTTCTCGCGTTTTACCCCGGCGATTTCAGCCCCGTCTGTACCGACGAACTCTGTTCGCTGCGCGATATCGCCCTTTCGTCCATCGACACGTCCCGAGATGTCTACGGTATCTCCCGGGACAGCCTCTTCACGCACGAGGCGTTCGCCTACGACCACGACATCGATTTCCCGCTTTTGAGCGATGTCGAAGGGGACGTCTGTGCAGCCTACGACGCCATCCACGAGGAGGACGCGGGGGACGGCGTCGAAGCAGGACTGGCCAAGCGGACCCTGTACGTCCTCGCACCGGACCTGACTATCGAGTACGCCTGGCAATCGGATGACCCCTGGGTCGACCCCGACATCGAAGCGGTTGTCGACGAATTGGTCGCCGCAGGCTCCTGAACGGCAGGGACTCGACTTACTCCTCGTTGCCGTCAATTGGCTCGGCGGGAACGCCGGCCCACGTCTCTCCCGGTGGCACGTCGTCGGCGACAAGCGAGTTGGCGGCGACCTGCGCTCCGGCGCCGATTTCGACGCCCGGCAACACGACGGTACCGGCGCCTATCATCGCTCGCTCGCCGACGTGTACCTCTCCGGTTCGGTACTCCTCTTGGAGGAACTCGTGGCACAGCAGCGTCGCGTCGTAGCCGATGATGGCGTCGTCGCCGACGGTGATGAGTTCGGGCCAGAACACGTCGGGCGTCGACTCCAACCCCCACGAGACCCCGGTTCCGACGTCAACGCCGATACGGCGCAGCAGCCAGTTTTTCAGACGCAGACTCGGAGAGTGTCGTGCCGCGACGATGAACGCGTAGTTGAACGCGACGCGGAAGGGGTGTTTCGCGTCCGTCCACGATTGTAAGGAGTTCCGGGGTCCGGGCGTCGAGTGGCGAGCGAGTCGCTCGTGGCGGGGCTGGCCGTCCGCCTCGGAGCCGTCTGTCACGAGTCGACAATCGCGGGGGACCGATTTGAACCTACTCCTCGCCGGCGGGAGCCGAGGAATCGTCGCCGGCCACCCGTCCGCCGCCGAAGGCGATGGGGTCGGCCTCCCGAACGCGGACGCCCCGCGATGCGAGGTGTTGGGTGCGCTTGCGTGCGAAATCCTCCTCGCGCGTTCCTCGCGTCGCGAGGACGTACATTCTCGCTTTGCCGACGGGGCGCATCGTCCGGCCGGCCCGTTGGGCACCCTGACGGCGAGACCCACCGAGTCCCGAGGCGGCGATAGCGACCTCCGTGTCGGGCAAGTCGATACCTTCGTCGCCGACCCGGGAGACGACGATGGTGTCGAGTGGGCCGGTTCGGAACCGGTCGAACAGCCGACTTCGGCGGGCGTGTGGCGTCTCGCCGCTGATGAAGGGCACGCCGAGGGCCTCCGCTATCGCGTCGCCCTGTTCGATGAACTCCACGAAGACGATGGCTTTCGAACCGCGGTGGTCGCGGAGAATCGCCTCGATTTCCTGTATCTTGGCGGGGTTGGTCGCCGCGAGTTGCCGCTTTTCGTGGCCCTCGCTGGAACCGTACTCGTTGCGGTGGGTCTCGGAGGCCCACGGTAGATATCGTATCTCGACTTCGGGTTCGGCGACGTAGCCGGCGTCGAACAGCGCGTCCCAGTCGGTGCCGATGGGCGGGCCGACGAGCGTGTAGATGTCTCGCTCCTTGTCGTCTTCCCGGATGGGCGTCGCCGACAGCCCGAGTCGATGTTTCGTCTGCAAGTCGGCGCTGCGCCGGCTTATCGGCGCCGGGATGTGGTGGACCTCGTCGTAGACGATGAGACCCCACTTCCGGGAGTCGAACAACATTCGGTGGCGGTCCATCCCCGCCGTCTGGTAGGTGGCGATGGTGACGGGACGAATCTCCTTTTCGCCGCCGTGGTACTCCCCGACCTGTTCGGGAGTGAGGGACGTGTCTTCGAGGATTCGCTCGCGCCACTGGGCGGCCAACTCCCGAGAGGGGACCAAAATCAGGGTTTCCCCCTCGATGTCAGCCATGATGCCGAGGGCGGCGACGGTCTTGCCGGACCCCGGCGGGCCGACGAGGACGCCCGACTTCGCGTCGGCAAAGCGAGCGACCCAGTCGGCCTGATACGGCCGCAAGTCGAGTTCGAGTTCGAGTGGGAGGTCGTCGCCCAAATCGAGCTGGCGGTCGTCCTGTACCGGGTAGCCGGCCTCGTACAGCGTCCGCTTGAGGTCGGCGGTTTTCTCTTCAGCGACCCACGCCGTCTCGTCGCCGATGCGGGCCCGGAGGACGCCGTCGTCGAGGTGCTGTTCGGCGACGTTGCCGAGTAGGTCCGCGCTCTGTGCTTCGAGGACGACGTAGCCGTCCTCGTGGGTCGCGAGTCGGAACCTGTGGGCACGAACCCATTGCCCCTCGACCCATTTCTCTAAGGCGTCGTAGCGGCCACCGAGCGCCGAGCGGATGGTCGTTCGGAGGTCCTCGTAGTCGTCGTGTGGAACGTTCCAGATGTCCTGTTCGCGGACTTCGTAGATGTACCCCTGATCGCGGTTCGTATCCCGGAGATGTGCGAACTGGGAGAGTCGTGCGCGGGTGAACTGCGTCGGGTTGTCCGCGACGATTTCGCGGCGCTTCGGGAACACCGTAATGCGTTCGCGAGCGGCGGTTTCACGGTAGTCGCTCGGGAACCAGACGACCGGGTCGGCCTCGACGTCGAGTCGCTGGAGGTCGCCGGTCTCGACGAGGGATTCGAGGGCATCGACGGCGGCCGACTGCGAACAGTCGACGAGGCGGGCAACCTCGCTGGCGGTGACGACCGGCCGCTCGTGGCGTTCGAGGGCGTCGAAGAACGTCCGAACGTCGACCGCCGGGTCGTCTTGTTCGTCGGATGTGGCGGACTCGTCGGTCACTGACGGCCGTAGGAGTCGAGTGGACAAAAGCGGCCCGTGTCACCGATGCGACGAGTGGGTCAGACGGCCAATCGAGAACGGACGGCGGCGACGGCCTCCATCGGGTCGACGCGGCCGTCGGGGTCGACCGACCACACGGGTTCGTCGTCGACGTGGACGCAGAACACCTCCTCGCCGCTGGGGTCCAGCGTGACACCGTCGACTTCGTCGTAGTCACGGAGATAATCAGAGAGAACCCGCTGTGTCGCGACCGCCTCGGCCCCGAGTCGACACGGGGCACAGTACTCGATAGCGATTCGTACCATATCAACGGACAACACGCAGATAATTTAATGACAGGTGTTGGTGGCAGGCGTTGCCAGAAGACACACGTTCGACTCCCGGAACGGAGAACGGTTATGCCTCCTCGACGCCCAGCGAGGATATGCTCAACCTCAACCTCGATTCGTTCATGGTCGAGTTCAAGGACGGAAGCGTCAAGAACGTCGGACCGACCGACAAGTCGGCGACCGCCAAACTGTTCGACGCCACCGACGTCGAGGGGCGTGCATTCGGGGACCGGCGGGTGAAAATCGTCGCCACCGACGCGGAGGGCAACGAGGTACAGATGGCTCTCGACCCCGAGCAAGCCGCCGCGGTGGCAGACGACATCGACGCGCTGCGTGAGGAAAGCGCGGTGTTCGAGTAAACGTTCGGTCCTCGAGTAAGGCCGGCAGGCTTTTTCTTCAGCGCTCGATGCATCGGGTATGAGCGACTTCGACCTCGATTTGCAGACGGCGGAGGGAGAACTCGACGACCCCGAAACGGGCGGGCAGGTCGTCCTCGGCGTCCTCGACGGAACGACGGACCCCGAGGAGTGGATTGCCCACGTCGAAAGCGGGGACGTGCTCGTGTTGAACGTCGATGGTGACCTCAACGAACTCGCAGCCGGGTTCGCCCGCGAGATTCGGGACATGGGCGGGGAGTTGATGCACTTCCGGGACTTCCTCGTCGTCGCCCCGCCCGACCGAGACATCGACACCGACCGCCTCAACTGAGAAACGTCAGGTAGTGGCCGTCGGGGTCCCGAACCCGGACGCCGCCGTCGACCGACTCCCGTTTCGTCACGCGTGCAGCCACGGAATCGGCTACGCGTTCTGGGTCCTGTGAGTCCACCCCCACGTCGACGTGGACGCCGCCACGGGCGTCGGCCAATCCCAGATGCGGCTCCCACAACTCGATGTCGAACGGTCCCGTCGTCAGCCGCGTCCGTCGTCTGTTGTCGCCTTGGTCGACGATTTCGAACCCGAGGTCGGTGTAGAACGCCTCCGCGCTCGGGAGGTCTTCGACCTCGAAGACGACTTCGAAAATCCCCGAAAGTGCCGGACTGTCGCCGTCGGTGCTCTCGCCCGCCGTTCCGATTTCGACGCAGTTGCCCTCGGGGTCGTAGAAGTACAGCGACCGCATCCCGCCGAAGTCGACCTCCTGGAGTTCGAACTCTGCTTCGAGGCGGTCCCACCACGCCTCGTAGTCGACTTCCGGGCAGGCGAAGGCGTAGTGGGTGTGAAGTCCGCCCCGTGGGATGCCGTCGGGACGACGCAGGCGGAGTTCGGAGTTGCCACCGACGCCGAGGGCGACTTCCCGGTCGGATTCGGACACGACCGGAACGTCGAGGTGCGTGCGGTAGAACTCGACGATTGGGTCGAGATACTTGACCTCCAACGTCAGCCAGCGACACGCACCGAGCATACAGGAGATGTGGCCGCCACGTCGATAAACCCCGGGGGCGGTCGATGGAGTGGTGGCGACTGCCGGCACTCCGAGATTTATACCGCGTCGGGCCGTTCCTGTCGGTATGCCGATTAAAGCATCTGGGGATGCGGAGATGGAAGTCGTAGACCGCTTCGACGACGGTGTCGGCTGGATTGCCCACCCCGAGGAGACGATGCAGCGTGCCTCCCACGCCGTCGTCAGCGACGGCGAGTTGTGGGTCCTCGACCCCGTCGACGCCGAGGGTGTCGACGAACTCCTGGCGGAGTTCGGCGAGGTGGCCGGCGTCGTCACGCTCTTAGACCGACACAAGCGGGACTGTGCAGCTATCGCCAACCGTCACGACGTACCCGTCTTCGTCCCCGAGTGGATGAACGGGGTCGCCAACGCCCTCGATGCACCTACCGAGCGGTTCGGCGGCCAGTTGGCCGACTTCAGGGTCGACGCACTCGTCGACAATCCACTTTGGCAGGAAGCAGTCCTGTACGACGGCGAGACGCTCGTCGTCCCCGAAGCGCTGGGCACTGTCGACTACTTCCGGGCATCCAGTGAGTCCCTCGGCGTCCACCCCATGTTGCGGATGATTCCCCCGCGGTCGCTACGGGAGTACGACGCCGAGCGACTACTCGTCGGGCACGGACCCGGCGTCTTCGAAGGCGTGAACGAACACATCAGGACGGCAATCAAGGGCTCCCGCTCGAAGGCACCCAGTATGTATCTCAAGAGCTTCAAGCAGTTTTTGGGTTTCTGACACCGTCGATAGGCTTTTGCTCGTGACAGGAGAACCCCCGGCAGGAATGGGTTCCGGCACGAGCGGAGGGGAGGGCAAACACATCAACCGTGTATCGGTACGCTCCCTCGACGGCGAGTGCGGGATTCGCATCGACGACCGTATCCAACGGCGCCACTGTGAGATTCGGACGGACCGTCCGTCCGACCCGACGCCCGCCGACGACAGTCAGTTCAACTACCCCGTCGACACGGCTGTCGAACTCACGGCCGGGCGACTTACGTTCGAAGGGTTTTCGCGAACCTTCGTCCACGACGGCACGGACGTTACCGAGGTGGAGTACTTCGAATCGGTGTCGTTCGACGACGGCCACTACACCCTCGAACTGTCGGGTCCGGTGAAACTCTACGTCGAACTCGAAGGCGCGATAGACGTTCAGACGACCGTCTCCGAGATGGATGTTACACTCTCGGAGGCCGCTTCTGTCCGAATCGGTGCGCGCTCGTATCACGAACAACCGGCGGCGACTGTCACCACGACCGACGACCCGACGGACGTGATGGCCGCGGTGTCGACGTTCGGCAGTGCGATGAAGACGACCGCGAGCGAGCGGTCGTATCCGACGCTCCGCGGGCACCCGCCCGCGCTCCAGCGGGGGTCGTCGCTGTCCGTCCCCGACGGCCTACAGCCCCCCGAGACGGACGTTCACATCGAAGTCCCGGAGTCGCTGTTCGAGCCGCTGGCCGTCGCACCGCTGGCGTACTATCTCGGTGCCGAGGTCGTCCCGGGGTCCGAACCGCAACTCGTCGTCGACGGAGAACCGTTCTCCCTGGAAGGAGATGGGGGCTTCGAGCGGACCGTCGAGCGGACGCTCAAGCGGACCTTTTTTCTGGACTGTGTGGTTCGGACGGCAGGTCCCCGGTCAGTCCCGCTGTACGAGCGCCGCGCCGTCGCGTCGTCGCTCGATGTCGACCTGAGCGACTTGTACGGACGGTCCGGCGCCGAGCGCCTTGCGGCGTACAACACCGTCGATTACGATTCGATTTCGTCGTTCGTCCCGACGTGGAAACTCACTGCCCACGTCGACCCAGTCGGGTCGAGCCTCGAGGTGCTGCCGTTCCTCGTCGACGACCTCGCGGTCGTTCGCTCTCCGTCACAGCTCTCAGTGGAGAACGACGACCCGTTCGTCGAAAACGACGGCCCCTTCGAGGCGTCGACACCCGACGACGGCGAGTTCGTCCGCTCGACGACTCGCTCTCCATCCGAGTCCCCGGCGACCCCGACCCAACACGTCCAACCCGACCAGGCGGATTCCCTCGAACAGACCTGGGTTGGAGAGGGGACGCCGCTCGGAGCCAGCAAGGCCATCCCGGAAGCGTTCCGGAACCGACTGGACCGGGACCCCCGTGAGGGCGATATCGAAATCGTCGTCGTCTGCAACGACGAGGAGATGCTGGAGGAACGCGACGTCGCCGCGGAGGTGTACGGCTCTCGCGAGGAGTTCCCCATCGACGTGACGTTCTACGAGGATTTGACCACCGACCGCCTCGCGCTCGTCCTCGAATCCGACGTGGACTTCTTTCACTACATCGGCCACGTCGACGAGGGGGGATTCGAGTGCTCCGACGGCCTGCTCGATGTCGATTCCGTCGGCGACATCAACCTCGACATCTTCTTTTTAAATGCCTGTCGCTCCTATCGGCAGGGCCGGCGACTCATCGAAAAAGGTGCGATTTCGGGCGTCGTGACGCTCGATGACGTGATAAACAGCGGTGCTGTCCGAATCGGAAAGACGCTGGCAAAACTGCTCAACTACGGGTTCCCGCTGCGGTCGGCACTGAACATCGCGCGCGAACGGAGCATCGTCGGGACCCAGTATCTGGTTATCGGCGATGGGAACGCCGATATCGCCCAACATCAGGGCAACGTGCCAGTTCTTGCGAGAGTTGACGCGGAGTCGGATGAGTACGACGTTACGCTCACGACGTACGCCACGAGCGGATTCGGTATGGGAACGCAATACCGCCCGCCGATTCAGGGCATCAAAGAGGTCTATCTGTGTCCCGGAACGTTACCGACGTTCAACGTATCCGAGCAGGTGCTCGAAGAATACCTCTCGTTGGCTGTACTCCCGGTACTGTTCGATGGAACGTTCGGCTGGTCTGACACGCTCTCGTTGAGCGACTTGTTGTAACAGGGTCTCTACGGTCCAGCGTACCCGCCACCAGCGACCATTCCAGCTTGGCTCAGCAGCAGCAGGGCGGTGAACAGGACGCCGGCCATTCGGGGGTGCTCTGCGAGGAACGCCTTGATCGAACTCGACTCCGACTCGGGGGTGGTGCTTGCGGACATTACAGTTCACCCGATGAGCGCCATATATATAAAGTTTTTGTCAATTTAAAGATAAAATTAACGTATGCCATCCGTCTGCCGTCTCAGCGCTCGCCCGCACGGGTTATTTATAATTACGTGTTAACTTCCCCCACGATACGGCTAATGAGCTGTTAGTTCTACCGACGGGCCGTCTCAGAACGTGAAAATTCAACCGTCCGACGGACATTTACCGCTGTTCGTCGTACTCCACCCGTGGTCTACATCACGCAGGGACTGCTGACCGCGCTGTTGGAGTTGGCGACGGACCGCGACCCCTCATCGGTGACCGTCGCCTTAGCGGTGACACCGGCGTCGGAACTCGATGCCGAACTTCCGTCCGAGGCGTCGGTGTTCACCGACATGTACCTCCCCGACACCGGCGGGTCTGTCACCGCAGTCTTCGGGATGGACCTCTCGACGCCCGGCACGGCCGGGCGGTTCATCTCACATCCGGACGGCGTGTTGGCGCTGACGAAAGCTGACGACCTACACGAAGTCGTCTTCGTCGCGGTGCCGCCGTACGAGGAGGACTGCGTCGCCGCCTTCGACCGCTCCGGCGACGAATACGGTCTCGAGGTCGTCGATGCCGCCCCGCCGCCCGGAGAACTCGAGGACTACTCCAGGTAACCGAGGTCCTGTAGCTGGTCGGTTATCTCTTCGAACTCAGCCTCGGTGAGTTCGCCGCGCTGTTGATGCTGGATGACGATACTCCGGAGCAGAAACCGAACGAGGTCGCTCGTCGACGAAAAGCTGGTTCCCTCGATGGTCTCCTCGATGCGCTCTGCGAGGTCCTTCGGAATCGAAACCGTCGTGTAGTCGGTCATGTCCCCCGAGACGGCGCCGGACCGGATAGGCGTTGTCCATCCGTGTTGTCACGAGAAGTGAGGGTTTACGGTGATGAGGCTCGAACCTCGGTGTAATGGGAGTCCGGCCACCACAGCAAGGGGACGATGAACCCCCCGACACAGTCGCTTTCGGTATCGCCGCGCTCGATGAGCACCTCGACCGGGCGGAGATTCAGTTTCCTGCGACCCAGCAGGAACTGCTCGATGCGCTTGGTGACCCGGAAATCCCCTACGACGCGACAGGCAACACGATGTCCCTGTCGGAGGCACTCGACAACACCCACGTCAGCAACTTCGAGACAAAACAGAACCTGATGAACGCCCTGCATCCCGTCTTCGAGGCCCGGCGACAGGCGGCCAACGGAAGTCTCGTCGGGCAACTGCGCTCCCTGTTGCCGTTTTAATCTTCCAGTTCCCGCAGCCGGTCTGATATCTCTTCGAGCCGCCGCGTCTGCTCTCGGTTCACCGAGACGATGATGTCCGATAGTACGCCGAACATCAGCAACTGCATCGACAGGAGAATGAAGAACACCGACAACAGGGCGATAACTTCGTGTGAAATGCCGCGGACGAAGTAGTCGTAGCCGACGTAGGCGGCCAGAACAGTCCCGAGTGCGGTTCCGGCGACGGCGACGCTCCCGAAATAGAAGATGGGATTGTTCGTCTTCGTCAGCGTGTACAGCGTGAGGACGATTCGGCCGCCGTCCTTCAGCGGGTGGAGGTTCGTCTCGGAACCGCCGGGACGGGCCTCGTAGCGAATCGGTACGACTTCCGTCGAGACGCCCTGTCTGATGCATTCGACGGCGAGTTCCGTCTCGATGCCGAACCCGTCGGCGTCGAGTTGGAACCGCTCGAACGACGACCGCGTAAAGGCCCGATACCCCGAGAGGATGTCACGGAGGTTCCGGCCGTGGACGGCGGCGAACAGCCGATTGATGAGTCGGTTGCCGACGGTGTTCAGGCGACTCATCGCGCCGTCTTCCATGTCGGCGAATCGATTCCCGATGACGTGTTCGGTCCGTCCATCGAACAGCGGTTCGAGCATCGCTTCCGCGTCTTCTGGCCGATACGTCCCGTCGCCGTCGGCCATCAACACGTACGGTTCCTCGACGTGCTCGACGCCCTCTCGGACGGCCTGTCCCTTCCCCGACCCCGACTGGGTGAGGACACGCGCTCCGTGCTCGCGAGCGATGTCGCGCGTTCCGTCCGTGGAGTCGCCGTCGACGACGAGAACGTGTTCGAACCCCTCGGCACGGAACCCATCGATGACGTCGCCGATGGTCTCAGCCTCGTTCAGCGTCGGCAGGAGGACACACACGTCCGCGAGGTCGGGCATTACCGCCGTCTGGAACACCGAAGGATAAAAAGACCAAGCTTTCCGCGCCCCCCGAGTGAGCCACCTTTTCGAGGACCAATGGAAAAGGCTTATGCGCGTTTTGACAGTGGGTCAGGGCAATGAGTCAGCGGTTCGACCAACTAGAGGAGCGACTCGACGAGTACGAGTCGCAACTCGACATCATCTACCGGCTGTACCACATCCCCGTCATCGTGGCCCTCATGGCGTTCATGTTGTGGGTCCGGGTGCGCAACTGGGAGCGCTTCCTCACCGACGACGGCGCGCTGTTCGCCGGCAACGACGCGTGGTACCACTACCGGTCGACGAACTACGTCCTCGAAAACTACCCGTTCACCATGCCCTACGACGTGTGGACGGGGTTCGACACCGGTACCGCAGCCGGACAGTTCGGGACCCTCTACGACCAACTCATCGCCACGGCCATCCTCGTCGTCGGCCTGGGTGACCCCTCACAGGGAACCATCGATACCGTGTTCATCCTCGCGCCGGCCGTCTTTGGCGTCCTGTGTGCGATTCCGCTGTACTTCCTCGGAAAGCGCTTCGGCGGTCGCTTCGGCGGTATCGTCGCCGTCGCCCTCCTCGCACTGACGCCGGGAGCCTTCCTCTCACGGAGTACCGCCGGCTTCACCGACCACCACGTCGCTGAAACCCTGTTCATGTCCATCTCGCTGTTGGCGATTATCGGGATGCTCACGGCGGCTCAGCGTGACCAGCCCATCTACGAGTTCATTCCCGCCCGCGAGTTCGAGGAACTCAAACGACCGCTCGGATGGGCCATCGTCGCCGGCCTCGCGATGACCGCCTACATCTTGGTTTGGTCGCCCGGCATCTTCCTCGTTGGTATCCTCGGGTTCGTCTTCCTCGTTCATCTCACGCTGGAGTACCTGAAGGGCCACAGCCCCGACCACGTCGCCATTCCGGCGGCCGTCTCGATGGTTGTCGTCGCGGTGCTTATGCTGCTGTTCATCCAGACGACATCGCTCTCGGCGACGGACTACTCGCCTGTCCAACCGCTCATTGCACTCACCGTCGGCGTCGGCGTCCTGTTCATGGCTGGTCTCGCCCGGCAGTGGGACCGACGTGACCTTTCGGCGCGGCTGTACCCGGTTACCATCGTCGGCATCGGCGTCGTCGGACTCGGCATCATCGCTGTGGCACTTCCGGATGTCTTCGATTTCCTGGTCACGCAACTCACCCGTGTCGCCGGGCTCACGACTTCCGACACGGCCGCGACGGTTGGCGAGGCACAGGCCGTAACCAACCCCGGACAGTTCTTCTACAGTTCCTACGGCTTCGCCATCTTCACTGCGCTGTTCGGGTTTGGACTCCTCGCGTACCGGCTTGCGTTCTCCGAGCGACCGAAGGGTGAGGACTCCCTCATCCTAGTGTTTACCGTGTTCATGTTGCTGGCGACGCTGACCCAGCGACGATTCGACTACTACTTCGTCATCTCGGTGGCCGTTCTCAACGCCTACGTCGTCCACTGGGTGTTCGGCTTCGTCGACCTCAAAGCGGTTCGAAAGGACGTCACCAACATCCAGCCGTACCAAGTGCTCGTCGTGGTTGCACTGCTCGCCATCGTCGCCGGGCCGCTCCTCGTGATACAGGCCCCGGTCGCCGCAACTGAGAACGTCGGCCCCGGTGGGGTACAGAACTGGGAGGGGAGCCTCGATTGGCTCTCCGAGGAGACGCCCCAGATGGGGTCGTACTCGACGGGCGATGAGCCCCGACTGGAACCGTACGGTACCTACGACAGAACGGACGACTTCGAGTACCAGAGTGGGGAGTACGGCGTGTTGGCGTGGTGGGACTACGGCCACTGGATTACCGTCGCTGGCGACCGTGCGCCGGTGGCGAACCCCTTCCAGCAGCACGCCACCGAGTCCGCCGACTTCCTACTGGCGGACAACGAGACCGAGTCGCTGAACATCCTCGAAGAAGACAGCGGTGAGGCCGAGGGCGTCCGCTACGTTATGGTCGACTACCAACTCGGCTACGCGGGCACGACGAAGTACAACGCGCCTACGGCCTTCGAGTCGCGCCACGACGTTTCCCGGGGTGACGTTGGCGTGACAGTCATCAACCAGAACAGACAGCCAATCTATGGCGTCCACACTCAACGCGCCTACGAGAGCATGCGCGTTCGGCTGTACCAACACCACGGGTCGGCCATCGAGCCGGCGCGGTTCATCTCCCGGTTCGGGCAGTACGACCCCGAGAACGGTGTCGCAACCCCGCCCGAAGAGGGATCGCTCATCCGCCCGTACAACAGCAGCGAGGAGGCCCGTGAGGCGGCCCAGCAGAATCCCAACGCGATTCACGGCGGTGTGATGGGCCAACCGAGCGAACGCGTCGAGGCGCTGGAACACTTCCGACTGGTCCACGCTAGCGAGGCCGGCGCTCGTTCACCTTTCGAGCGCGCAACCGGTCAACAGGCACAACCCGAATCGTGGGTCAAGACCTTCGAGCGCGTCGACGGTGCCACCATTGAAGGAACAGGTCCCGCCAACGCTGAGGTTGAAACACAAGTCGAGATGGAGATTTCGTCGACGGGCGAAACCTTCGTTTATAGGCAGTTCGCTCAGACCGACGAGAACGGTAACTTCGAGATGACGGTTCCGTACTCGACAACTGGTTACGAAGAGTACGGAACCGAGGCAGGATATACCAACGTCTCAGTTCGGGCGAACAGTTCGTATCAGTTCACCGCGTTTGGAGAAGATGACCTCGTCGCTTGGACTGGCGATGCGGACGTGACTGAGGGACAGGTTCTTGGTGAGGACGACAGTGCCGTCAATGTCGAACTGGAACAGCGGGCCCAAGTGAACCCTGTCGACGAAAGCGAAAACAGTACTCAGGGCAGCCGGGCAACCTACGCCCCGCCAGCATAGATGTCGGACTCCGCCGGCTTCCGTGGATGGCTGGCGGTGTACCTCAAGGGCGCCTGTATGGGTGCCGCAGACACTGTCCCCGGCGTCTCCGGGGGAACCATCGCCGTCATCGTCGGTATCTACGAACGGCTCATCACGGCGCTGACCTCCTTCGACCCGTCGTCGCTTCGGCTTCTTGCCCGCATCCACACGGCGGAGGGACGGTCCGCGGTCGCGGAGGAACTCGTCCGGATGGACGTTCCCTTTTTGCTCGTCCTCGGGGCGGGCCTGCTTTCGGCGGCGGCGACCATTGCGACGGCGATGAACGCCGCGCTTCAACTGTACCGCGCGCCAACCTACGCCTTCTTTTTCGGCCTCATCGCTGCGTCGGCGGTCGTTCTCTACCGGTACGTCGACGTGGGGACACCACGCCGCATCGTGGTCGCCGCAATCGGCTTCGTCCTCGCGTTTCTCGTCACCGACCCCTCGCTGAGCGGGTCGACGCCGTCGACGCTGCCCGTGCTGTTCGTCGCCGGTGCCATCGCCATCTCCGCGATGGTGTTGCCGGGCGTCTCCGGGGCGTTCCTGCTGTTGGTGCTCGGCCAATACGAGTTCGTCAGCGGCATCCCGCGGGCGATTCTCTCGGGTATCCTAGAGGCCATCAGGGGCAACACCGCGCCGCTTCTCGACGCGCTCGCACCGTTTGCGGCGTTCATGGCCGGTGCTATCGTCGGCGTGTTCTCGGTCGCTTACGCCGTGCGAGCGGCACTCCGACGGTATCGCGAGGCGACGCTGACGTTCCTCATCAGTCTCATGGTCGGTGCCCTCCGACTGCCGGCGACGGAGGTTCTCGTGAACGTCGGCGAGATTACGGCACTCTCGGTACTCTCGGTGGTCGTGCCGGCGGCCGTCGGCATCGTCGCGGTGCTCTTCCTCGACCGCCACACCGACGACCTCGAATACTGATTACCACGGCGTCCGAAGGCGGTCCATGGCCGACCGTCCGACGCTGACGACGCTATCTCTGTTCGGGGTCGTCTTCGTTACCCAAACTGTCGCCGGTGCGGTCGGCGTCGGGTCGTGGGCGTTCACCCTCGCGTTGCCGCTCGAACGTCATCCGTGGACGCTCGTCGTGAGCGTGTACGCCCACGGTGACCTCATGCATCTCGCCGTGAACGCTGTCGCACTCGCAGTCGTGGGGCCGCTCGTCGCACGTGTGACGACACCGCCACGCTTTCACGCGTTCTTTCTCACTGCAGGGGCGTTAGCGGGCGTCACCCAGGTCGTCGTCACTGCAGCGTTCGCTCCAACGGCAGTACTCGGCGCCAGCGGTGCGATTTTTGCGCTGTTCGGCTACCTCCTCGTCGGCAACCGGGCTTCGGAGCGAGTGTTGTCGTGGGTGCCTCTCGGTCGCCGTGGCCGTCTCGTGGTGTTTCTGCTCTTGGCGGTCGGCGTCACGCTGGCGACGGCTGCTCCCGGCGTTGCCGTGGTCGCACACTTTGTCGGCTTCCTTCTCGGGTCCCTCTGTGGTCGACTCCGAGTGCTCCACGTGGGCCACAGTCGGCTCGAAATTGGGTAAACGCTGATATGGGCCTAACGGAACTCACCCGTATGGTCAGATGGGGACGGAATCGCGAAGACGGCTCACTGAACGGTCTCACCCGAGTTCGGAAACCCATCGAAGCCACTGCGTTCTGGGCAGCCGTCCTCCTTCCCGTCGCCTACGTTCCGGTGCTCGCCGACGGCATCGGCGGCCTCCAAGGGGCCGGGTTGTTCACGTCGCTCGTCGCCTTGCATCTCATCGTCCTCGCGGTCGGCCACCGATACGGTCGGTCGTGACGTTCAGCCGACGATGTCGGTATCTGCCGGCCCGACAGCATCGAACGTCTCGACGAGCGCATCGAGTTCCTCGGCGTCTCCGGCCGGTAGTTCCGCATCAGCGGTCCGACACGGTTCGGAGACGCTCAATCGCTCACAGACGGCGTCGGAGACTGCTTCGGCCATCAGCCGATACGTCGTCAGTTTTCCGCCAGTAACCGTCGTCAGCCCCGCTACGTCGTGGTCGTGTACCTGAAACCCCCGAGAGGCGTCCCGGCCGCGTCCGCCGTCGTCGCCCCCATACAGTGGGCGGACGCCCCAGTACACGTCGACCACGTCGGCGGCGGCGACGGAAGGAACCATCGCGGTACCCTCCATCAGCATCGCCACGACGGCGTCCTCGTCGGTCGGGAAGTCGTCGGGGTCTTCGACCGGCGTGCTGGTCGTCCCGAGGACGACGCGGTCCTCGTGTGGGACGACGATGTCCCCGTCGCCCGGCGGCCGACAGCGGTTGATAACCGAGTCGACGCCCTCAACGTCGACGGCGACCATGACGCCCGTCGTCGGTGCCATCGGAACTTCGACGCCGGCGAGTTCGGCGATGCGGCCAGCCCACGCCCCCCCGGCGTTGACGACGTGGTCGGCCGCGATTCGTTCGTCGTCGGTTTCGATGGCCGTGACAGTTCCGTCAGCGACGACGATGTCGGTCACCGGGGCGTTCGGCCGTATTTCGGCGCCGTGCTGTCGGGCGCTTTCGGCAGTCGCCGCGAGGAGTCGGGAGGGGTAGATGACGCCGTCGGGAACGCGGAAGGCGCGCGTCACGTCCGAAGTGAGTTCCGGCTCAATGTCGCGGACGGCGTCGGTAGATAGCGTTTCCGCCGGTATTCCAACGTCGTGGCAGGCCTCGATGCGAGCGTCGAACGCGGCGGGGTCGTCGTCCGGCAGTTGGACGAACAGTCCGTCGGTTCGTTCGACCGCTTTCCCGGCGATATCTCGAAGCACGCGACTCTCACGGATACACTCGGCAGCGCCCTCAGGGTCGGCCGTCGCGTACCGGGCGCCGCTGTGCAACAGCCCGTGGGACCGTCCGGTCGTTCCGGCCCCGAGACCGCCGCGCTCACACAGTACCACGTCGACGCCGCGCATCGCGAGGTCGCGAGCGACACCGACCCCTGTCGCACCACCGCCGATGACGACGACATCCGTCTCGGTCATATCGTCGCTTCGAGGGGTGGCCGCTTCAGTGTGTTCGTCGCCGCACCGCTTTTCCTGTTGGCTGGCGACGTGAGGTGTATGAACGGCGCAGTCGGTGAGACGCCGCTCGTCGAACTCGACCTCGGTATCGGGCCGGACGTGTACGGGAAAGTCGAGTGGTTCAACGCCGCGGGCCGGGACCACGGCGGTGGGTCGATAAAGACCCGCATCGGGAGGGCAATGCTTGACGCCGCGGAAGCGTCACCGGACAGCATCGCCGAGGGGAAAACGATACTGGAGGCCTCGAGCGGCAACACCGGTACCGCAGTCGCGCGATTCGGTGCCGAACGGGGGTACGATGTCGAAATCGTCGTCCCGGAACACGCCGGCCGTGGCAAGGTCGACGCGATTCGGGACGCGGGCGCCTCGGTTCATTTCGTCGACGGGGACCGTGGGTACGACGGGTTCGTCGAAGTCGCTCGCCGGCGGTACGAGGACTCTCCTGGTCGGTATTACTGGCCGAACCAGTACCAAAACCCTGCGAATCCGGCGGTCCACGCCGCGATGACGGGGCCGGAACTGTACCGCGGTACCGACGGCGAGGTAGACCATTTCGTTGCGGGCGCCGGTACCGGCGGAACTATCACGGGCGTTGCACACGCGCTGGCCGACCGCGGCGTTTCGGTCCACGGCTTCGAACCGGCCAGCACTGACCACGACATCGCCGGTCTCAAGCGGATGAGTTCACCCGAAACGTTCGTCCCCGACACAGTCGAGTTCGAGGCCCTCGATTCGCGACACGCCGTCGAAACCGATGCGGCCCACGGGTACGCTCGGAGACTTCGGGAACGGCACGAAGCGACGGAGATACCGATTCGCGACACCGGGCAGTGGTCGGTCGAGGCCGTTCGAGAGTACCTCCGCGTCGACGGCGAGTTCCTCGTCGGTCCCTCCAGCGGTGGGGCTGCCGCGTTGGTCGAGCGGTTGACGCGGCGGGGAGTAATCGGCACAGACGAGACCGTCGTGATTCCGCTCGCCGACCGTGGAGACCGCTACCCCGACCGGGAGCTGTGGTCGGCGTACCTCTGAGGGAAGACACAACACCAAAGAGCGCGCCGGTCACAGTTCGTCGTATGTACGAGGGCGTCCACGCACACCCGGACGGCGAAGCGACCGTTGCGCGACTCGCGCGGACGGCCGCGGAGTACGGGTACGACGGCGTGGTGGTTCGGAACCACGGCGACGCCCAGGCCACCTACGACCCCGACCGAATCGAATCGGCCTACGGCATCGACGTGGCATCCGGCATCGAAATTCGGACCGACGACGCCGGACAGGCCAGCGGCCTCATCGGGAACTATCGCTCGAAGCGCGATGTCGTCTGTGTCCACGGCGGCGACCTCAACCGATTCGCCGTCGAGCAGGCGAAAGTCGACGTCCTCACCCATCCGATGCGGGATGGCGACGTAAACCACGTCCTCGCGAAGGCGGCCGCCGAGAACGGCGTCCACCTCGAGTTCAACTTCGGGCGAGTGCTTCGGGACGACGGCGGTCCCCGGGTACAGGCGATTCAAGGGCTTCGAAAACTCCGGGAACTCGTCGACCAGTACGACGTGCCGTACGTCGTCTCCGCGGACGCCTCCTCGCATTTCGGCCTGCGCGGTCCGCGGGAGTTACTCGCGGTCGGGGCGACCGTCGGCTTCGACAGGGAGGCCATCGAAGTCGGGCTGTCCGCGTGGGGCGACATCGTCACAACGAACCGACAGCGGCGCTCCGAGACGTTCATAGAGCCGGGCGTCCGTATCGAAGAGCATGAAGAAGACGCTTGAGGAACACGCAGCGCGGTTCGACGACGTGGCACCGGAGTACGACGACGACAAGACCGAGGAGTACCGCGCCTGTGTCTCGCTCGTCGTCGAGTACGCCGACCCGACTGCCGAGGACACCGTTCTCGATTTGGGCTGTGGAACCGGCGCCATCGGGTTGGCCCTCGCAGAGGATGCCCGTCGCGTTCTCGGGCGGGACATCAGCGAGGGGATGATGGCAGAAGCCCGGGAGAAAGCCGCAGCACGGGGCCTCGACAACGTCTCTATCGAAGCGGGGACGTTCCGAGAGCCGAACGTCGAGGAGTCGGTCGACATCGTCGTCTCGAACTTCGCGATGCATCACCTCTCCGACGAGGAGAAACGGGCGGCAATCGGGGTCATCGCCGACCTCGGTCCGCGACGGTTCGTCCTCGGCGACGTGATGTTCTTCGGCGAACCCGACCCGGAGGAACCCTTCTACAGCCCCGAAGTGGACGACCCTGCCACTGTCGGTGTCCTCGCGGACGCACTCACCGACAGCGGGTTTTCGCTGACGGCCGTCGAGATGGTCCACGAACAGGTCGGTGTGCTGGTCGCCGAACGGACCGCGTAAGGCGACTCAACAGAAATCGGCCATCTCGTCGACGAACCGCTCGGCCCGGACGATTTTCGCATCGAGGTCCAGTTCGACGGTCTCGTGTTCGTAGTCGGCCTTCTTGCGGTAGGCCCGCATGCTGTTGAGGAACTGGGCCTCCTCCATCGGAATCTCTTCGACCATGACCACGTCTTCGGCGAAGTGTGAGGGGACGTGGTCTTCGTCTTCGGGGAGGTTCCCACGCTCGGAGAGGACGGCCTGTGCAGCGTGAAACGCCGCGTAGTAGACGCGGTTGACGACGCCGGCAGTCGAGCCGTCGTTCTCGTTGAGTATTCGGGCGTCCGCGAGTGCTTCGCGGGCTTTCTCCAGTTCGGCGTCGACGTGTTCAGACATGGCTTCCCCCGTCCGTCGTGGTCTCGGTGTCGTGTTCGGAACGTCCCGACTCGTTCGTTCGTGTCTCGTGACACATGTGTATTCGATGAACAGTTTCCGTAATCAATCCCGCGGTTGTTGTCGGCGGTGACCGCCGACTCTTTGTCGGTCCGTGACGAACGTGATTCCGTGAAACACCTCCCGAAGCACCTGCGTCCGCGGTGGCGGTATCTGGCGGTCGGGTTGGAGTCGTGGCCCGAGGCCGACCTCGACCGGCGGTCGTTCCAGCGGGAGCTGTGGTTCGCCGCCCAGAACCTCATCGGTGACGCCGGAAGCGCCGACCTCGATGGGTCGGTGCTGCACTTCCACTTCGAGGACGGCGACGGCGAAGCGGTCATCCGGGCTCGACGGGACGAAGTCGAACAGCTCCGGGCGGTGTTGGCGACCGTCGACGAAATCGACGGCCAGCCGCTCGGGGTGTTCGTCCGGGGCGTCAGCGGGACGGTCCGTGCGTGTGAGGAAAAGTATATAGGACGCCCGGGGGAAGAAATCGAAGAGAGAACCGTCGCGTTCGCCGACGCCGACCGGCCCGCAGTCGTCCGGAACGACCGGGTCGACGTGGAACTCTCCGGCGGCAACGTGGGCGCGACAGCACTCGATATCCGCGACAACTAACAATGCAGGGACAATCGCAGCAGCAGGCGTACGACCGGGGGATTACCATCTTCTCCCCGGACGGCCGCCTGTACCAAGTCGAGTACGCGCGAGAGGCGGTCAAACGAGGCACGGCGTCCATCGGGATTCGGACGGCCGACGGGGTCGTGCTGGCGGTCGACAAGCGCATCCGCAGTCCGTTGATGGAGCGGACGAGCGTCGAGAAGATTCACAAGGCCGACGACCACATCGGTATCGCGAGCGCCGGCCACGTCGCCGACGCTCGCCAACTCATCGACTTCGCCCGCCGACAGGCGCAGGTGAACACGCTCCGATACGGCGAACCCATCGGCGTCGAGACGCTGACGAAGGCCGTCACCGACCACATCCAGCAGTACACGCAGGTCGGCGGCGCCCGCCCCTTCGGCGTCGCGCTCATCATCGGCGGCATCGAGGACGGCGAACCCCGCCTCTACGAGACGGACCCCTCCGGGACGCCCTACGAGTGGCAGGCGCTGGCGGTCGGTGCCGACCGCGGCGAAATCGAGGACTACCTCGAAGAACACTACAGCGAGGAGATGTCCGTCGACGACGGCGTCGCCCTCGCGTTGGAAGCGCTGGCGTCGGTCAACGACGGCGAATTGGCGCCGGAAGGGATCGGCGTCGCGACCATCTCGGTCGGCGACGAACAGTTCCAGGAACTCTCCGACGAGGAGACCGAAGTCCACCTCTCCGAACACGGCCTGCTCGCCGCCGAAGACGACGACGAAGAGTAACTCCCTCGGGACCGACCGCACTCGTTTTCGATGGCAGGCGTAGCAAACACCTTTTAGCCCGGGCCGCGCGTACCGGGACATATGATATCCCTTGACGAGGCGGTGACCGCACGGCTCGAATCCCACGGCCAGCGGTTCGAAGTGCTCGTCGACCCCGACGCGGCGCTGGAGATAAAACGCGACGAGTTTGACGGCGAACTCGAGGAGGTAATCGCCGCCGAAGACGTTTTCGAGGACGCTGCTTCCGGCGACCGGCCGCCGGAGAGTTCCCTCGAAGAGGTGTTCGAAACCACGGACCCCCTCGAAATCATCCCGGAAGTCATCAAACGCGGTGAGATTCAGATTACGGCCGAACAGCGACGGGAGATGCAGGAACAGAAACACAAACAGCTCATCAATCAAATCGCCCGCAACGCGGTCAACCCGCAGATGGACGACGCTCCACATCCACCGGAGCGAATCGAACGGGCCCTAGAGGAGGCGGGGTTTCAGGTCGACCCGATGGAGCCGGTGGAAAATCAGGTCGACGACGCTCTCGACGAACTTCGACCGGTCATCCCGATTCGGTTCGACGAAGTCATCGTCGCCGTACAGGTCCCGGCTGACTACGCCGGCAGCGCCCAGGCACAGATTCGCCAGTTCGGCGAACTGCAACGCGAAGAGTGGCAATCCGACGGCTCGTGGGTCGGCGTCCTGAAGTTCCCCGCCGGCCTCCAGAACGACTTCTATGACCTCGTCAACGAACACACCAGCGGGGAAGCCGAAACCCGAATCGTCAAAGACGAAGATGAAATCGGAACCCGCTAAACCACGTTCGTCTGTCATCCAGTAACACGATTACCCGGCCCTTAAATATCCTCGTCGCGTACACCACGGTGAGTGACAGGGACTAACGGAACGGCCATCGTCGCGAAACGAGTCGACGACGGCACGCCCGACACCGAGGAGATACGGGACCTCACGCGTGCGGCCGGTTACACGGTCGCCGGTGAGGTGACCCAAACGAGAACCGAAGACCCCGCGCTCTGTCTCGGAGAGGGGAAAGTCGAGGAGTTGGCGGCTCTCGTCGCGGAAACCGACGCGACGACGGTCGTCTTCGACAACCGTCTCGGGCCGTATCAGACGTACAATCTCGGCAACGAACTGCCCGAGGGCGTCGAGGTGGTCGACCGATTCAAACTCATCCTCGACATCTTCGGTCAGCGTGCCCAGACCAAGAAGGCCCAACTGCAGGTCGAACTCGCGGAGTTGCGCTACGAACTCCCACGAGCGGAGGCGAAGGCCTCACTCGCGAAACGCGACGAGCGGCCGGGCTTCATGGGACTCGGTGAGTACGACGAGTCGCGCGAACGCGACATCAAAGCCCAGATTAGCCGCATCAGCGACGAACTGGAGCGCATCGAGCAGACCGAACAGCACCGGCGCGAACAGCGCCGCGAGTCGGGATTCGACCTCGTGGCGCTGGCCGGCTACACCAACGCTGGGAAATCGACGCTGCTGCGCCGACTCGCGGCCGACCTCGACATCGACGAGAACGAGGGCCTTCATCCGGACCTCGATTCGACCGCCGAATCGGAAAACCGACTGTTCACGACGCTGGGGACGACGACGCGGCGGGCGGAGTTCGACCGACGCGACGTGCTCGTCACCGACACGGTTGGCTTCATCTCCGATTTGCCCCACTGGCTCGTCGAATCGTTCAAATCGACGCTCTCGGAGGTGTACCGGGCCGACCTCGTGTTGCTCGTCGTCGACGTATCCGACCCAATCGAGGAGATACGGGAGAAACTGGTGACGTGTCACGACACCCTCTACGAGCGCAACGAGGCACCCATCGTCACCGTGTTGAACAAAACCGACGCGGTCGACGAGGAGGAACTCGAACGGAAGAAGGAGGCGCTGTCAGCGCTGGCACCGACGCCGGTCGCCATCAGCGCGAAGGAGGGCGAGAACATCGACGAACTCCGGGAGCGCATCGACCGCGAACTGCCGGACTGGCGCCGTGAGCGACTCGTCGTCCCGATGACCGACGACACGATGAGCCTCGTCTCGTGGGTCCACGACCACGCCCACGTCGAGGAGGTCGATTACGGCGACGAGGTAATCGTCGACTTCGAGGCTCGACCGGCGATAATCGAACAGGCCCGTGCGAAGGCCAGCGACCTCACGGCCGCGCCGGCGGAGTAACCGTTTTAATTTTTGTCATCAGGGGATGATTGGGGCGTCGTCACAGCCGTTGGTGCGTCGAATCGGACGGTCGTATCAGGCAGCCACAATCCGGGCTGAAACCCGAACCTCGGAACTCGACGCGACTGCCGTTATGCGTCTTCGAGCCTGCGTTTCTCCTTCGAAACCACCTCTACGTCCGAAATCCGTGTTCCGGGGTACTGTCCCTCGGCATCCTTTTCGGCGGCTTTCACCATGTCCCAGACCACGTTGAGGCCCGTCGTGACGCCCTCCAGTGCCTCCATCTCACAGCCGGTTTTCCCCGTGGTCTCGACGGCCACCTCAAGCGTTACCCGGTCGTCGGTTACGTCGAAGGACGTGTCGACGTTCGTAATCGGAATCTGGTGACACATCGGAATCGTCTCCCAGGTGTGCTTGACCGCCTGAATCGCGCCGACGCGAGCGACAGCAAGTACGTCGCCCTTCGCGATGCCGTTCTCCCGAATCGCATCGATAGTCGTTTCTTGAAGACGAATATGTCCACGCGCGACCGCTCGACGCGCCGTGTCGGGCTTTTCGCCAACGTCGACCATCTGTGCGTCACCGTCGTCGGTGACGTGCGTGAGGTCCGAACCGTCGCTCATATCCTCCCTTCCAATCGGCAGGGCGAAGAACCCACCGACGAATCAGGCGTCGGGCCACAGCGCCCGCGGGAGCGAATCGAGTAGGTCCGTCGCCACGAGGCCGTACCCCTGTTCGTCGACGACGATGTCGCCGGACCGACCGTTGGCGTAGGCGCCGACTGCGCCGGCCGACAGCGGGTCAAGAACACAGACGAGCGCGCCCGTGACACCCGCGAGTACGTCGCCGGTCCCGCCGACGGTCATGCCGGGGTTGCCGGTGCGGTTGACCCGCGTCGTCTCGCCGTCGGAAATCACGTCGTAGGCACCTTTCACGAGCAGCGTGTGGCCGAGGTCGTCGGCGAAGGATTCGACGAGGTCGGCCCGTTCGGCCCAGTCGTCGGCCGTCTCTCCGCCCATCTTCTCGAGTTCGCCCTGATGTGGCGTACAGACGAGCGTGGCGTCGGTGTCGACCGACGGGACGACCTGCAGGGCATCGGCGTCGACGACTGCGGTTCCCGAGAAGGATTCGAGGAACGATTCGACGGCCGAAAGCGTCTCGTCGTGACTGCCGAGACCGGGACCGAAGACGACCGTGTCGTGTCCCTCGGCCTCCGCCAGCAGCGAATCGACGTGCTCGGGCGTGAGATGCTCGCCGTCGAAGGGGCGAACGATGAGGTTCTCGCTATACCCCTGAATCTCGCGGGCGACGTCCGAGGGACAGGCGACAAAGGCGAGGTCAGCGCCGGCACGGAGCGACGACTGGGCGGCCAGCGCCGGCGCGCCGGTGTAGGGGCCGCCACCGACGACGAGGACGCTCCCGAAATCGCCCTTGTGAGCGGTCGGGTCCCGCGACAATCGGAGGAGGTCACCGCGTTCGACGAACCGCTCGGCCGCATCGGGGATGCCGATGTCGGCGACGGTCACCTCCGCGTCGACGTTTGACAGTCCGGGTTTGTCGTCGTGGAAGGTGACCACGTGGTCGGCGTCGACTGCGGTGCCGACGGCCTCCCCAGTGTCGGCGTCGACGCCCGAGGGCACGTCGACTGCGACGACCGTGGCGTCAGCGTCGTTGATGGTCTCGGCGGCGGTCGCTTCCGGTTCCCGTAACGCGCCGGTCACGCCTGTCCCGAGCATCGCGTCGACGATGACGTCCGGAGAACCGAAATCGAGGTCGGCGGCGTCTCGAACTTCCTCGGCATTCAGTTCGGCCCGCTTGAGAGCGGCCCAGTTTTCCGCGGCGATGTCGGTCGTAATCGTCTCTGCACGGCCGAACAGGTGTACCGACACGTCGTAGTCGTCAAGGAACCGCGCGGCGACGAACGCGTCGCCACCGTTGTTGCCTCGGCCGCAGATGAGAGCCACTTCGTCGTCGGAGTCGGCCGTTTCGCGGACGACGCGGGCGACGGCGTTGCCGGACGATTCCATCAACTGTTTCCGGGGGACCCCCAACGCCTCCGCGTTCGCGTCGACGACGGCCATCTCCTCGCTGGTAATCATACTCTCCGCTTCGACCGCTCCGGCGGTAACTGTTGTGGGGCTACCAGCGAACCTCGAAGCCTGTGAGCCCCTCGGGCTTCTCGTACTCGACCTCGACATCGTCGACACGGGCGCGCGGACTGCCCGTGTGGCACCACTCGACTAACTCCTCGACGGCCGCCTGTTCGCCTTCGAAGACCGCTTCGACGCGGCCGTCGTCGAGATTGCGGACCCAGCCATCGACGCCGACCTCGTTTGCGGTGTCGCGGGTGGTCGCCCGGTAGTAGACGCCCTGTACCTTGCCGGTGACGAAGACGTGCGCTCGGGTGCGGTCGTCCATGAGAGACGATTCGTGACCGACCGTCAAAAACGTCCATCACGGTCGCCTCACGAGGAGGTCGTTTCGCCGTCCGATTCGGGATGGCTCGGTCGCATCGAGACGGTCAGTTCCGTCGTTACTCGCATCAGCGCCTGCGTCCGTACCTTCCGACTCTGTCGAATCCACGCGCCGACAGACGAGATAGTTCGGACCACGGCCGAGCGCCTTCGTCGCACACAGTGGGGCGAGAGTCACGTCGGTCGCTCCGAACGACCCCGGAAGGTCATCGTCGGGACAGACGACGACCGCGTCGTCGGCCACCGGTGCGCGATGGGTTCCGTCGAGGTCGCGTTCGACGGTCAGCGAAACCGGCCAACTGTCGTCGGATTGGGCGTCCATCGAGTACGGTTGCCCGCGTTTCAGTAGATAAACCTTCGGCGGTTACTCCCCGCCAGCACGGAGGTAGTGAAATACGTACGTTTGGGCGTATCCGGCGTACTGTCCGCCGAACTGTTCGCGGATGGCCCTCGATGTATCGGTGTAGTTGCCCTGCTCACAGTCCGGGTAGTGGTCTTCGATGGCGGTCCGAATCCACGTGTCTAAGGGGACGGCTTCCAGATACTCCAGCGAGAACAACAACACGCAGTCGGCGACCTTATCGCCGACGCCGACGAACCGAGTCAATGACTCACGGGCGGCCTCGTAGTCGAGTCCACGCGCCTCCTCGGGGAGAGCCTCGCCGTTTGCGACCATCTCGGCGGTGCGCTGGACGTAGGGTGCGCGGTACCCCAACGAGATGTCCCGGAGTTCCGCTTCGGTCGCCGCCGCCAACGCCTCGGCGGTCGGGAAGGCGGCGTAGGTCTCGCCGTCGAAGGCCACCGACTCACCGTAGGCTTCGGCCAGCGCCGTCTGCATGCCGTGGATGCGGGCGACCCGCATCTGGGCCGAACAGATGAACGAGACGAGACACGCAAAGGAGGGGTCCCGGACGAGTCGCATTCCGCGGTAGGCGTCGTAGGCGCGTTCGACGAGGTCGTCTTCCGGCGTCGACCCGATGATGGCGTCGAGGTCGTCGTCCAACCGGAGGAGTGCTTCGAGGTGTGCGTAGGCGTTCGGCGTTGAGGCCACCCATTCGAGTCGACCGTCGGTCTGTCGCGCGCGGAGGACCTCCGGCTCGTTCGTTTCGGTCTCCGTCGAGGGAAGCACAGTGTAGTACCACGCATCGCCACCGTGGGCGTCGGTTCGGTCGTACATCCGACCGTCCTCGCGTCGCCACAGGTACGACTGTCCGCTCTCGACGGTCGCCTGTAAATCGAAACCTCCGTCGAGTTCGTCGACGGAAATGTCCCCCGTGTCCATGTGCATTTCACGCGACGGGAGGGCTTCGACCTTTCGAGTCCCGGCCGGTTCTCTCCCCCGTATTCCGGTGTGGGCGAAGGTTCTTTGCGATGGGGGTGCAATAGCATACCATGGACTGCCGAGTCGTCGTCGAAGCCGCAGTGCCGGTGTACGACGTAGCCACGGCGGACGAGGCGGTGCGAATCGCCATCTCGAAGACGGGCGCGATGTTGAATCCCGACCTCAACTACGTCGAAATCAACATGGGGAGTCGCGCCTGTCCGCACTGCGAGGAGTCACTCGAACCGGCGTTCATCGCTGCCGACGAGGGGTTAGTGGCCCTCGAGTTGGAGATGACTGTCTTCAACGTCGAGCGCGACCAACACGCCGCCCGCATCGCTCGCAAGGAAATCGGCCAACGACTCGACAACATCCCGCTTGAGGTACTCGAAGTCGAGGTCATCGAATCCGATGATGAAGAGTCGGGCGAAGAAGAGGAACCCGACGACAACGAGACAACTGAATTGGACGATTCACCGGAGGGCCGCGACACCGAAAGCGAAGAGATGGCGGACGAAGACGACGACGTACTGCCGGAGTTCGAGGAGTTAATCGACGAGTAGCGCGGCCGCTTGCCGGTGGCTGGATATGAGAATCCGCGTCGCGTTGGCCGAATTAATCCGCGGTCGCAGAAACGGGCTGTTCGGTTTCGCTCTCCATTTCTTCGGTGATGCCGTCCGCGAGCGCGAAGACGGCTGCTTTGTGGTCGGTTTTCGATTTGTGAATCGATGTCGGTCGGACACCGAGTTCGCTGTACTTGACGTGGTCGACTTCACACTCTACCATCTGCTCGTAGTGGTTACAAACCTCCGCAAGCAGGCCGTGGAGATGAATGAGCTCCTGCTTCTTCATGGTCAATTGCGGGTAGCGACTCGGGGCATATAGAACTATCCTGACACTGGTTAACACGCACCGCCGTCTCAGCCCCCGTGCGTAACGTTACCAATGGTTTCGGATTTTGGGTCGAATGAGAATGTACCTGTAAGACTTTTCGGGTCGGCGGTCGTACCGTCCGGTATGGATTACGAGAAGCAACTCGACCGCGCAATCGAGGAAACTCCCGACATCGAGGGTACGTCGAGTCGGTTCTCGCTGCCAGACCCGGAGATTCGACAGGAGGGTTCGGCGTCCGTCTACGAGAACTTCCAGTCGACGCTGAACACGCTCGACCGCGACGCCGACCACGTGATGAAGTACCTCCAAAACGAACTCGGGACGAGTGCGAACATCGACGACCGCGGTCGCCTGCGCCTCAAAGGTGAGTTCCGCCAGACGCGCGTCCGGGAGGCGATGGAGGAGTACGCCGACGACTACGTTCTCTGTTCGGAGTGTGGCCTCCCCGACACGCGCATCGAGACGGAAAACGGCGCGGAAATCCTGCGGTGTGAAGCCTGCGGTGCCCGGTCGGCGACCGGGGAGTGACGCGGACGCTCCGGTCGGCGGTGTGTCGGGCCGTCCCGTCCACGCCACCTAAGAGCCCCGAGGCCGTACCGCAGTCTATGAGCGAATGGCGCGATATGGTCGTCGGCGACCGAATGAACGTCGACAGCGAGTTCGCCCCCCGAATCGACAACTCTCCCTTCTCCCGACAGGAGTGGGGCCTCATCATGACGGCGACGTCCTTCGAAATCGAGAACGCCGACGACGAGGCGGCCGCTCGAATCGTCGCCGACACCTCCGAACTCCCGACGGTGATGCCGGAACTGGAGAACGTCGCGAACATGGGTCCAATGGGACAGCAACCGAGCGACGACACCGGTGGCGGACTCCTCGATTCGGTGTTCGGCGCCATCGGTCTTGGGAGTGGAGGCGACGACGGCGACGAAATCGACGAGGAGAAGCTGCAGGCCGCAGAGGAACTCGTCGCGGCCTACGCCGAAGAACTGCAGGCCCACCTCGAAGCCGAAGGGCGATGGGGAGAAGTCCGGGCCACCGCGGCCGCGGAACGCACGGAGTAGTTACAGTTCGTCGACGATAGCCGCGGTGACGTCCTCGGTGGAGGCCGACCCACCGAGGTCCGGTGTCCGCGGACCGGATTCTAACACGCCTTCGACTGCGCCGCGTACCGCCGCGGCCTCGTCGCCGTAGCCGAGGTGTTCCAACAGCATCGCCCCCGACAGAACCGTCGCTGCGGGGTTTGCGATGCCCTCACCGGCGATGTCGGGTGCCGAGCCGTGAACCGGCTCGAACAGCGCGTTGTCGTCGCCGACGTTGGCGCTCGGAAGCAAGCCGAGACCGCCGACGAGACCCGCCGCGAGGTCCGAGAGCATGTCACCCGCGAGGTTCGGACAGATGACGACGCCGTACTCCTCCGGCCGAAGCAGGAGGTGCATGGCGAGGGCGTCCATCAGCGCCTCGTCGTAGTCGGCGCCGCGCTCGTCACCGACCGCGCGCGCTGCGTCGAGGAACTGGCCGTCGGTCGTCCGCATCACGTTCGCCTTGTGGGCGAGCGTCACGTCGTCGTAGCCGTTCGCGTCGGCGTACTCGAAGCCGTACTCGGCGATGCGCCGAGAGGCGTCTTCGGTGATGACGCGGGTGAGCGTCGTCACGCCGTCGGCGATTTCCGACTCGATGCCGGAGTAGACGCCTTCGGTGTTCTCCCGGACGAACACGAGGTCCGTCTCGGGCCGGAGCGCGTCGACGCCCGGATACGCACGGGCGGGGCGGATGTTGGCGAACGAGCCGACGGCCTCCCGAAGCGGGAGAATCACGTCGGCGGCGGATTCGCCGGCGGCGCCGAACAGCGTCGCGTCCGCGCCGGCCGCGAGGTCGTAGGTCTCTTCGGGGAGCGCCTCGCCGCTCGACTCTAACACGTGGTCGCCCGCTTCCGCCTGGATAAACTCAAAATCCGCGACCGCATCGAGTACCTCAACGGCGGCGGGGACGACCTCTTGACCGATGCCGTCGCCGGGGATGACGACTATCTCCTCAGTCATCGGCGTGGCCTTTCCGGGGTTCTGAGTCCTCGACGTACGGCAGCGACTTCGCCGTCTCCTCGATGGCGTTCGTGTTGGACTTCATCAGCGCCGTCGTGTCCCAGATGCCCTCGACGAGAGCCTTCCGTTGGGCGTCGTCGACGGTCACCTCGATGACTCGGTCGTCGTAGGAGACGGTTTCTGCTTCGACATCGATTTCGATGTCGGCGTCGGGGTATTTCTCGACGTAGTCCTGCAGTTCTTCGATGGTTTCGGTGTCGGCAGTGACGGTCGGAACGCCCAACGCGAGGCAGTTGCCCGCGAAAATCTCGGCGAAGGACTCGCCGATGATGGCGTCGATGCCCCACCGCTGCAGCGCCTGCGGGGCGTGCTCACGGGAGGAGCCACAGCCGAAGTTGGAGTTGACGACCAAGACGTTGGCGTCCTGATACTGGTCTTCGTTGAACGGGTGGTCCTTCTCGTTGTCCTCGTCGTCGAAGCGCTGGTCGAAGAAGGCGAACTCGCCGAGGCCGTCGAAGGTGACGACCTTCATGAACCGCGCCGGGATTATCTGGTCGGTGTCGATGTCGTTGCCGCGAACCGGAATGCCGGTCCCCTCGACGTAGTCGACGCTCGGAATCTCCTCGCTCATGCTTCCACCTCCGTCTTCGGCAGTTCACGAACGTCGGTCACTTCGCCGGTGACCGCCGCGGCGGCGACCATCTCGGGACTCATCAGGACGGTCCGGCCGTCCTTCGAGCCCTGTCGGCCGACGAAGTTCCGGTTCGAGGAGGAGGCACACGCCTCGTCGCCCTCCAGTTGGTCGTCGTTCATGCCGAGACACATCGAACAGCCGGCTTCACGCCAGTCGAAGCCGGCCTCTTTGAAGACCTCGTCGAGACCCTCGGCCTCGGCGGCGGCCTTCACGCGCTGGCTGCCGGGGACGACCATCCCACGGACGGAGTCGTCGACCTCTCGGCCTTTGACGATTTCCGCTGCTGCTCGCAGGTCAGGCAGTCGGGCGTTCGTACAGGAACCGAGGAACGCCACGTCGATGTTGTACCCTTCCATCGTCTCGCCGGGTTCGACGCGCATGTGCTCTTGGGCGCGTCGTGCGGTGTCCTGTTTGTCGGCGGGCAGGTCCTCCGGTGCCGGAATCTCCTCGGAGATGCCGATGCCCTGTCCGGGGGTGGTTCCCCACGTGACGACGGGTTCGATTTCCGAGCCGTCGATGGTGACCACGTCGTCGTATTCGGCGTCGTCGTCGGACGTGATGGACTCCCAGTAGGACTTCAGTTCCTCGAAGCGCTCGGGGTCGTCCTTGAACTCGTCCGTCTCCGCCAGCCACTCGTAGGTGGTCTCGTCGGGGTTGACGTAGCCCGCGCGAGCGCCGCCCTCGATGGACATGTTACAGATGCTCATTCGACCCTCCATGCCGAGGCTCTCGATTGCCTCGCCGGCGTACTCGTAGACGTAGCCGACGCCGCCGTCGGTGCCGAGCCGTCGGATGATGGTCAGGATGATGTCCTTGGCGGTGACGCCCTCACCGAGTTCGCCGGTGACCTCGATTTTGCGGACCTTCTTTTTCTCCATCGCGACCGTCTGGGTCGCCAGCACGTCCCGAATTTGGGAGGTTCCGATGCCGAACGCTAAGGCACCGAAAGCACCGTGTGTGGAGGTGTGGCTGTCGCCACAGACGATCGTCATGCCGGGTTGGGTCAGTCCTTGCTCCGGCCCGATGACGTGGACGATACCTTGGTCGCCGGTCGTCGGGTCGTCTAACTCGATGCCCGCCTCGCGGACGTTCTCTTCGAGTTCCGCCATCATCTCCTCTGCGGCCTCGTTATCGAGTGGCCGCGATTGGTCGCCGGTCGGGACGATGTGGTCGACGGTGGCGTGAGTCAGGTCCGGTCGAGCGACTTCGATGTCGCGCTCTCGGAGCATCCCGAAGGCCTGCGGACTGGTTACCTCGTGGATGAGATGGAGTCCGACGAACAGTTGGTCCTGGCCGTTCGGCAGGGTCGTCACCTTGTGATTGTCCCAGACCTTATCGTACAGCGTCCCTTCACTCATCGTTTACACCACGGTCGTAGGCGCGTTGTGCGCCGTCACTATCGCCCGGCGGCGTGTGGCTCACGTCGCCCAGCGTTTCGGTTTTCTCGGGGACTGCCTCCGCGGCGCCGCCGTCGGCGGCAATGGTCTGCCCACGGCTGTACGTCTGTGTGCTGCCGAACACCTCGCCCGTGATGGGGTTGGTGTGGCTCATTTCGCCCAGTGTGTCATTGTCGTCTGTCATGTCGGTGTCCTCGGTCATCTCACTCCTCTCCCCACGCGAACAGCGCGCGCAGGTCCTCGCCCACGTCCTCGATGTCGTGGTTCTTCTCGGCGGCCCGCAACTGCTTGTAACTCGGGCGGCCGGCCTGGTTCTCGGTAATCCACTCCTTCGCGAAGGTGCCGTCCTGTACCTCTTCGAGGACTTCCTCCATCCGCTCGCGGGCGTGTTCATCGACCACGCGGTCGCCGCGAGTCAATCCGCCGTACTCGGCGGTGTCGGAGACCGAATCCCACATCTCGCTGTTGCCGCCCTCGTACATGAGGTCGACAATCAGTTTCAGTTCGTTCAGGCACTCGAAGTACGCCATCTCCCGGGAGTAGCCGGCTTCGACGAGCGTCTCGTAGCCCTGCTTGACCAGGGAGGTGACGCCGCCACAGAGGACGGCCTGCTCGCCGAAGAGGTCGGTTTCGGTCTCCTCGCGGAAGGAGGTCTCGACGACGCCCGCCCGCGTACAGCCGATGGCCTTCGCGTAGGCCAGTCCGATGTCGTGGGCTTCGCCGGTGGGGTCCTGATAGACGGCCAGCAGTCCGGGGGTCCCCTCGTCGTTCTCGTAGTTCCGCCGAACGAGGTGGCCGGGCGATTTCGGCGCGACCATCGTGACGTTGACCGACTCCTTCGGCTCGATTTGGCCGTAATGGATGTTGAAGCCGTGGGCGAACTGCAGCGTATCGCCGGGCGTCAGCACGTCCTGAATCTCCTCGTAGACGGCCGGCTGGACCGTGTCGGGGACGAGGACCGAAACGAGGTCGGCCTGTTCGGCCGCGTTCCGCGGCGTGGCCACGTCGAGGCCGTCGGATTCGGCGGCGCTTCGGGAGGACGAGTCCTCACGGAGGCCCACCACAACGTCCACGCCGGACTCGTCGAGGTTCTGTGCGTGGGCGTGGCCTTGGCTGCCGTAGCCGAGAACGGCCACGGTCTTGTCGTCGAGTACGGTGCTGTCTGCGTCGTCGTCGTAGTAGATAGTTGCGTCAGTCATGTATGGGTCTCGTCAACTCGTGCGGTTTCCTCTTCGCCTCGTGCCAGCGCCGCCTGTCCGGTCCGGGCGATTTCCCGGATTCCGAACTGCTCGTAGGCGTCGATAGCGTCGTCTATCTTCCCCTCGTCGCCGGTAATCTGGACCGTAATCGTTCGGGGGCCGGCGTCGAGCGTCTCGCCGCCGTACATCTCCGTGATGGCCTGGACCTTGTCCGGCTCGTCGCCGTTGACCTTCAGGATGACCAACTCGCGGGCGACGGGTTCGGCGTCCAACTCACGGACGTGGACCACGGGCAGCAGTTTGTTCAACTGCTTTTTCGCCTGATCGATGCCGGGTTCGGGTTCTTCGATGACCAGCGTGATGCGGGAGTAGCCCTCGTTTTGCGTCGGCCCGACAGTCAGCGACTCGATGTTGAACTGCCGGCGGTGGAACAACCCCGAGACGCGTGCGAGCACGCCGGGTTCGTCCTTGACGTACGCCGAGATGATGGTCCGCCGTGGCTCGTGTTCGGCCTCCACGTCGGGGTCGACGCGGATGCCCTGTTTGTTTCGTCGCCCGACCGGTCGGGTACGCTCTTCGGGGGCCGGGCCTTCCAGCCCGTTCCGGTGGAGGTCCTGATTGCGGCTCATAGCTGGTCCTCCGAGAGTGCGAACTGCCCGTTGTCGCCGCCGCTGGGAACCATCGGGTAGACGTTCTCGCCGGGGTCGATGTGGGCGTCGACGACGCTCGGCCCGTCGTATTCCAACGCCTCCTCGACGACCTCCTCGACCTCGTCGTAGGTGTCGATGCGGAAGCCGCGTGCGCCGAAGGCCTCCGCGAGTGTGTCGAAGTCCGGAATCCAGGGGTACTCCGAGGCCATGTGGCGCTCGCCGAAGAAGGCGTCCTGCCACTGGCGGACCATCCCGATGGCCGCGTTGTTCAGCACGACGATGGTGACATCGAGGTTCTCCCGGACCGCGACCGAAAGCCCCTGACACGTCATCAGGAACGACCCGTCGCCGTCGAAACAGACCACGTCCTTGTCGGGAGCGGCCAGTTTCGCGCCGATGGTGGCGGGAACGCCGTAGCCCATCGCACCGAGGCCATGAGAGGACACCCACGTGCGAGGCTCTTTGTACGTCCAGTACTGGCAGGCCCACATCTGGTGTTGGCCGACGCCGGTGGTGACGATGGCGTCGTCGTCGGTGGCGTTGTCGAATGCCTCGACGACGTACTGCGGTTTGACCGGGTCGTCTTCGGGAGCAGCGTAGTCCATCGGGTACTCCTCTTTCCACACCTGGACTTGCTCGCGCCACTCGTCGCAGGCCGGCGAGCGCGGCATCGCCGTCGCCAGTTGTTTGGTGACGGCTTTGGCGTCGCCGATGAGCGGGTAGTCAGCCTCGACGTTCTTCGAAACCTCGGCGGGGTCGATTTCGACGTGGATGACCTCCGCGTCGGGAGCGAACGTCTCCAAGCCGCCCGTAAGGCGGTCGTCGAAGCGCGTTCCGACTGCGAGCATGCAGTCAGTCAGCGTGATTGCCATGTTCGCGTAGCCGGTTCCGTGCATGCCGGCCATTTCCAGGGAGAGTTCGTGGTCTTCAGGGAACGAGCCGATGCCGGGCATGGTCGTGATGACCGGAATCTCGTGTTCCTTCGCGAACGCCCGGATTTCCTCGGAGGCTTCGGCCTTGATAACGCCACCGCCAGCGAGGATGACGGGTTGGTCCGCCTCGGCGAGCACATCGGCGGCTTCGGCGACGGCCTCGGGGTCGGCCGTCTCCGGCGGGTTGTACGTGTCCGGAGTCTCCGGTGTGCCGGGGTCCTCACTTGCGACGCCTTTCGTCACGTCCTTCGGCAGGTCGACCAGCGTCGGCCCCTGTCGACCGCGTTTGGCGAGCGCGAAGGCGGTTCCGACATCGGTGCCGACCGTCTCCGAATCGTTGGCGAAGACGTTGGCCTTCGTGATGGGGCTGGTGACGCCGATGGTGTCGGTCTCCTGGAAGGCGTCGTTGCCGACGAACTCCGTGGGGACCTGTCCGGTCAGCGCGATGAGGGGGTCAGAGTCCATGTTGGCGTCGGCGATGCCGGTAACGAGGTTCGTCGCCCCCGGCCCCGAGGTCGCCATGCAGACGCCCGGGTCGCCGGAGACGATACCGTAGGCGTCGGCAGCGTGGGCGGCGCCCTGTTCGTGAGCCATCGTGATGTGCTCCATTTCGGAGTGATACAGGGCGTCGTAGACGGGCATGATGGCCCCTCCCTGCACGCCGAAGAGGTGTTCGACCCCGGCGTTTTCGAGTGCACGGACGACCGCATCCGCGCCCGTTTCGATGTCCTCGGTGGCCGCATCGGTCGTCTCGACGTCCTGTGGTGCCTGTGCCTGTTCACCGCTCATGAGGCGTCACCTCGCGTGCGATACCGTCGATTGCTGTGTCGTGTGTACATTGTCCTGTCTGTAATCGGCTGAAAGCGATGCGAACTGCGTCGGGAAGAAGGGTGTGTAGGGGCTAGGCCGCCCCTACAATAATCGTCGCGACGCTGGGGGCAAGCGCGAGCGTGCCGGTTCCAGCGGTCGCATTCATTACAGTCGATGTTGTGCCGTGAACCGACATAAGGATTCCGTGTCGCGCGAGCGTTGCCCGACGGTCCGCCGGCGCGGCCGCTCACCGGTCGCTGCCACGGGGCGAAACCGTCCGCGGGGGGCATCCCTATGCGCGAACCTCCTCGCGTCGGACGCCTACCTCGCGGGCCAACTCCTTGAGCGTCTCGAAGGTGACCTTCTCGTCGGCCGCGCCGCGGTCCTTGACCATCCGGGTCACTTCGCGGACCTCGGCGTCGCTCGGGTCGAACCCGGCTTCTTCCAGCCGTTGGCGGACGGAGTGGGTGCCGGTGTGTTTGCCGAGCACCAACTCGCGTGTCGCACCGACCATCTGCGGCGTCATCACGCCCGGCTCGAACGTGTCGGCGTTCTCGATGATGCCGGCCGCGTGGATACCGGACTCGTGGGAGAAGGCGTTGTCGCCCACGATGGGCTTGTTCGCCGGGATGGCGATGTCGCTTTTCCCCTCGACGAGACGTGCCAGTTCCGTGATGCGCTCGGTTTTGATGCCGGTGTCGACATTGTACAGCGACTCCAGCGCCATCACGACCTCTTCGTAGGCCGCGTTGCCGGCGCGTTCGCCGATACCGTTGACCGACACCTGCGCCTGCTTGGCCCCGGCTTCGTAGCCGGACAGCGCGTTGGCCGCCGCCAGTCCGAAGTCGTCGTGGGTGTGGACGTCGATGTCGGCGTCCGTGTGCGCACAGACGGTCTCGACCATGTCGTAGAACCGCCGTGGCGTCGCAACCCCACACGTGTCGGGAATGTTTATCCAGTCCGTCCCCGCGTCGGAGACGCCCTCGATGACATCAATCAGGAACGATTCGTCGGTACGCGTGGCGTCCATCGGCGAGTACATGCAGGTGACACCGGCGTCTGTGACGCGCTCGACGGCCTCGATGGACCGTTCCAGCGCCTCCTCTCGGCTGGTGTGCATCGAATCCTGCAGTTGTACGTCGCTCGTCGAACAGAACACGTGTACCATGCCGACGCCGGATTCCAGTGCGGCGTCGATGTCTTTGTCCACGACACGGGCTAACCCGCAAACCGTGGACGACGTGGCTTCGGCGATGTCCTGAACCGCTTCGAACTCCGCATCGGAGTTCACGGGGAAGCCAGCCTCGATGACGTGGGTGCCCATGTCGTCGAGGATGGCTGCGATTTCGCGTTTGTCCTCGTAACTGAACGAGGTTCGTGGGGACTGTTCGCCGTCGCGCAGCGTCGTGTCGAAAATTCGGGCCTCGCTTATCTCCGAGGTACTATCTAGCGTGCCCTGGAAGAACTCGATCCGCCGCCGAAGGCGACGTATCCTCGTGCTGTGTCATAGCAACTGATGGAGTGTCTTGCAGATATTTAAATCTACCTTTGCGGCTGGCGATAGCCGGTGTCGGTCATTCTCCCTCACGGACTTCCGGAACTCCCAAACCACCGGATGTAAACGCCTAATACGGGATTATCCCGTCCTGCATCGTTCAGCACCGCATCGTCGAAAACCCGCGTTTAAATAATCGTGTGGTAGATTATTCCGAGATATATTTTAAGAAACAACCAATTACCGAGTTCGCGCGCGCCGTGTAACCGGACGGATATCCACATCGGTTCCGTCGTACACTCCACATCAGTCAGTCGTGTTCGACGGTGGTACCCTCCCTTCAGTAGGACTCTCCAGACCGATACGATAGGGCGGGCCGACAACAACTGAAGGCCGTTCCGCCGGAGGCGTACGTTTAACTCGCCGCCCGCGGAAAATCGGATATGCTACGCAGTTTCGACGGGATGGAACCCGACATCCACGACAGCGCTTACGTCGACCCCGCCGCGGTCGTCATCGGCGACGTGACCATCGAAGCCGAAGCGAGCGTCTGGCCGAACGTGACGTTGCGCGGCGACCACGGTCCGATTACGCTCCGGGAAGGCGCCAACGTCCAAGACAACGCAGTGCTACACGAAGGCGCGGAAATCGGGCCGTACGCGACTGTCGGTCACACCGCCATCGTCCACAACTCGACGGTCGAGGAGCGCGCCCTCGTTGGAATGAGTGCGACGGTTCTCGACCGCTCGACGGTCGGCGAGCGCGCGATGGTCGGCGCGAACAGCCTCGTCACCGAGGATACCGACATCGAGCCGAACACGCTGTACGCGGGTACGCCCGCCGAGAAAATCAAGGAGGTCGAGGACTCGCCGTGGGCCTACGCCGGCGACCGTTACGTCGAACTCTCCCGCGAACACATGGAAAGCGAGATTCTGGATTAATCCCGGAAGTACTGCCGCGTTCGCCACTTTCCCTGTACGATGAACTTCAGGCGGTCCCACAGCGTCTCGTTGCGCATCGAAAACGAACTCGCCGGGTCGAACACCACGCGGTCGCCCTCGTTTCGACACTGTCCGCGGTACAGCCGCTGTCCGAGTTCGTCCAACCCCGACGAATGCCAGTGACACAGCAGACACGCCGGACTGCCGTCCTCGACGGACAGCGGCACGTCGAGGAGCGCCACCTTGTCCCGAATCTCGACGCCCTCGACCGACCGTGTCGTCGGCCAGCCGTCCTCGTCGACGACGGTGAACGCCAGCCGGTCGTAGGATTCCGCCTCGTTTCCGTCGAGGTCGGTTGCGGGCCACGGCGGAAACTCGCCGACGTCGGTTTCGACCGGCTCGATGCGCACCGGCTCGATTTCGACGACGATGCGGAGGGCGTACCACCCGAGTAGGAACCGGCCGATGCGTGACTCCAACACGTCGGTCGTCTTCGAGAACCCCTCTCGCTTCGGTGACGGCGGTTCGTCCTCGATGAGTTCGCGGACGTACTCGGCGTTGGCTTCGAGGTCGTCGTCACGAACTGTCCCGCGTCCGTAGAGGACGAACGGATCCTCGGCGTCGTAGAACAGAAGTGAGAGCTTCGGATTCTCCCGGACCGCGTCGACCTTTCCGGCGAACGCCGGCGGGGAGGTGACGATAACGGATTCGGTCGACTCGTCGTAGAACGGACTCAGCGGGAATGTCTGAGGGCGGTCGCCGTTGGCGGTCGCGACTTCCGTGGCCGCCGAATCGTGGACGGCTTGCCGTACTCGCTTCATTTCGGACGACGAGAGGCCACCCTCGGCGAGGGAGGGGTCTGTCATAGCAGTTCCAGCGCCTGCTGGTAACTTATACTATCCCCCGTCAGTCGTCGTCCGCGGCCGTCCCCTCGGGAGCGGGCACGTCTTCGAGACCGTCGGCGTCGTGGGTGCCGGTCGGCGGCAGGTTCACCTCGGCGGCCGGCGAGGTTTCGAGGTCGGTGTTCCCGTCGATGCTGTCCATCTCGCCGTCGGCGTCGCGGGCGTCTTGGTCGATGCGCATCGAACAGAAGTCGACACCACACATCGAGCAGAATCGCGCTTCCTTGTAGTTGTCACCGGGAAGCGTCTGGTCGTGATACGACTGTGCGCGTTCGGGGTCCAGGGCCAGGTCGAACTGCCGGCGCCAATCGAAGTTGTAGCGAGCCTCCGAGAGCGCGTCGTCCCAGTCGCGGGCGCCCGGCAGTCCGTTTGCCACATCGGCGGAATGGGCGGCGATGCGGTACGCCGCCAGTCCCTCGCGGACATCCTCGGCCTCCGGCAGTCCGAGGTGTTCCTTGGGCGTGACGTAACACAACATCGCAGCGCCGTGGCGAGCGGCTTCCGTCGCGCCGATGGCGCTCGTGATGTGGTCGTACCCCGGCGCAACGTCCGTGACGAGCGGTCCCAACACGTAGAACGGCGCGCCGTCGCAGACCTCCTGTTGGCGCTCCATGTTGGCCTCGATTTCGTCTAGTGGGACGTGGCCCGGCCCTTCGACCATCACCTGAACGCCGTGGTCCCACGCCAGCCGTGTCAGTTCGCCGAGCGTGTCGAGTTCGGCGAACTGCGCGTCGTCGGAGGCGTCCGCCAGCGACCCCGGCCGGAGGCCGTCGCCGAGGCTGAACGTCACGTCGTGGCGGGCGAATATCTCACAGATGTCCTCGAAGTGCGTGAAAAGCGGGTTCTGCTCCCCGTGTTCTTCCATCCACTGGGCGAGAATCGACCCGCCACGGGAGACGATACCGGTCGTCCGGCCGTCAGTCAGCGGCAGATGTTCGGCCAACACCCCTGCATGGATGGTCATGTAGTCGACGCCCTGTTCGGCCTGTTTCTCGATGACCGAAAGCAGCAGTTCCGGCGTCAACTCGGCCACGTCGTCGACCTTTGTGACAGCCTCGTAGATGGGTACCGTCCCGATGGGAACCGGTGAGTGGCCGACGTTCGCCGCCCGTATCTCGTCGAGGTTCGCGCCCGTCGAGAGGTCCATCACTGTGTCGGCGCCGTAGTGAACCGCAGTGTGGAGCTTCTCTAACTCCGCCTCGAGACCGCTCGTCGTCTCACTGTTGCCGATGTTGGCGTTGACCTTCGTGGCGAACTCTCGGCCGATTATCATCGGATCAAGGCTCTCGTGGGCGTGGTTGCTCGGAATGACGGCCTGCCCCTCTGCGATTTGTTGGCGGACGAATTCAGCGTCTCGGTTCTCCCGTTCGGCGACCCGCTCCATCGCCGGTGTAACCTCGCCGTCCCGTGCGCGCTGTAGCTGTGTCGGCATGTATAATCTAGTAATACAACTAAGTCATAAACATTACCCCCGCCGGTCAGTATTTGCCCCCAGCGCTCGGGGAGTCCGCATGGAGTACGTCGCGGCCATCGACCAGGGGACGACGGGCACCCGGAGTATGGTGTTCGACCGTGAGGGCCGAGTCCACGGCGCTGCCTACGAGACCCACGAGCAGTACTACCCCGAGCCCGGGTGGGTCGAACACGACCCCGATGAACTATGGGACAACACGAAGCGGACGCTTCGAGACGCGCTCTCCGACGCGGATGTCGAGGCGAGCGACCTCGCAGCCATCGGCGTGACGAACCAACGGGAGACGACGGTGCTGTGGGACGCTGAAACGGGCGAACCGGTCCACAACGCCATCGTCTGGCAGGACCGCCGAACCACGGACCGAATCGAACGGCTGGAAGCCGAGGGGAAAGCCGCCGAAATCCGTCGGAAGACGGGACTTCAGCCCGATGCGTACTTCTCGGCGACGAAACTGGAATGGCTGTTGGACAACGCCGACCCCATCGCGCCGGACCGCGGCGGCAGCGGCGACGTGTGGGAACGCGCCGAGGCGGGCGAGTTGCGGTTCGGCACCGTCGATTCGTGGCTCATCTGGAACCTCACCGAATCCCACGTCACCGACGTGACCAACGCCTCCCGGACGCTGCTGTTCGACATCCACGACCTGGCGTGGGACGACGAACTACTCGCGGAGTTCTCCGTTCCGAAGGCCGTCCTCCCGGAAGTGCGACCCTCCAGTGATGCCAACGTGTACGGCTACACCGACGCCGAAACCCTGGGTGCCGAAGTACCGGTCGCGGGCGCGCTGGGCGACCAGCAGGCCGCGCTGTTCGGACAGACCTGCTTCGAGTCCGGCGACGCGAAGAACACCTACGGCACCGGGTCGTTTCTGCTTCTCAACACCGGTCCGGAGCCGGTCGATTCCGACCACGGTTTGTTGACCACGGTGGGGTTCCAGCGCTCCGGCGAACCACCGCAGTACGCACTCGAAGGCTCGATTTTCGCCACCGGCGCCGCGATAGAGTGGCTCTCAGACGTCGACCTCATCGACGACGCTGCCGACACCGAGCGCCTCGCCCGCGGTGTCGACTCGACCGACGGCGTCTACTTCGTCCCCGCCTTCACCGGGTTGGGCGCACCCCACTGGGACCAGCGCGCCCGCGGGACCCTCCTCGGAGTGACCCGTGGCACCCGCAAGGAGCACATCGTCCGGGCGACGCTGGAGGCCATCGCCTTCCAGACGCGGGACGTCGTCGAGGCGATGGTCGAAGACAGCGGCCTCGAGTTACAGAGCCTCCGCGTCGACGGCGGCGCCGTCAAGAACAACTTCCTCTGTGGACTGCAGGCAGACATCCTCGACACCGAAATCGTCCGCCCGGAAGTCGACGAGACGACCGCACTCGGCGCCGCCTACGCCGCCGGACTCGCCGTCGGCTACTGGGACTCGCTTTCGGAACTCCGAGAGAACTGGCGTATCGACCGCGAGTTCGAACCGGACGCCGACGTCGACATCGAGCAACGATACGACCGGTGGAGCGAGGCCGTCGAGCGGTCGCTGGATTGGGCCACGGAGTAATCAGTCACTCGACGGCTCCGGGGCGCCGTCAGCTATCGCCGACCGCGTCGACTCCGTCAGCGTCGTCACGACCGCTTCGCCGGTCCGTTCGCGGTCGACGAAGCCGCGGTCTTCGAGCGCCGAGAGGTGATACGACACCGTCGACGGCGCGCGGTCGGTCGCTTCGGCGACGACCGTCACCGATGCCGGTTCGTTCGCGGCGACAGCGGCGAGTACCGTCCCCGTTCCGTCGGCGCCGAGGACGCCAGCGAGTTCGGCGTCGACCTCCGCGGGGGCGAACCGTAACGACCCGGCGACTTCGGAAGCGTCGACGAGGCCTGCCTCACGAAGGACGCCGACGTGATACCGGACGGTCGACTTCGTGACGTCGACGCTCGCGGCGATGCTTCCGAGGTCGGTCCCCGGCGAGGACTCGATGGCGCCGTAGACGGCCGACCGCGTCGGTTGCTCGAGGACGCCGTCGGTGTCGGCGCGGCTGAGGCCGCTCGAACTCGCGGCCGGTCGCAGACGGTCGAGTAACGGCGCATCGACACCGTTACCGACGGAGAGTGTCGTCCCGTCGGCCGACGGTGTCGCCGTTCCCACTGCTCCCGGTGCCACCAACCCGACGAACAACGCGGCGACCAGAACCGTCGCGAGGACCCGACGAACCATACCGGGGGTCGGCCTGCCCGACGTGTATATTTTCTGGCGAGCGCGTCGAAGGGGTTAATCGTCGAAGAAGCCCTCGACACCATCGAGGCCGAGAACGAACTCGGGGGTGAACGCCGCCGCTGGCGTCTCGAAACCTGTGAGATCCTCCTCCATCGTTCGTTCAGCGGCCGTCGTCGCGGCGTCGACGGTCAATGCGTACGTTTCGGGTGTCTTGAGTCGCGAGGTCACGGTCGTCTCGCCGTCGGTCGCCTCCCCCCACACGTAACAGGCGCCCGCCTCGCGTTGGCGCTCGCTCGGCCCGGTCATCGTCGCACGGACGAGCGTCTGCAGCGACTTCTTGACCGGCGGGAAACCCAGAACCGGTGTGGCGAAACGGCCGACCTTCATCGCGGTACCCGTCATCGGCGGCACCGCGGTGTACACCTCGATGTTCTCGATGCCCGTCGTGTAGTAGGCGGTCGAGACGTCGCCCCACGGGATGGTGACGGCGTTGTGCGACCCCCGTCCGAAGTCGATTCGTCGGCTAGCGTGGGCCGGCGGCACATCAACCACCTCGCCGCCCCGTCGCACTTTCCCGCCCTCGTCGAGGTGTTCGATGACGGACGCGAGCGTCCCTCGGGAGATGGTTCCCGAGGGGTCGAAGCCGAGTCGGAGTTCGTTGGCTTCGGGGAGACGGTCGTGGAGATGGCCGGCCAAACAGTCCGTCGGCACCACGTCGAAGCCGACGCCGGGGAGCAGACAGACGCCCGCCTTCTCGGCTTCCCGGTCGCGTTCGGCGATGGCTTCGAAGACGGACAGCTCGCCGGTGATGTCGAGGTAGTCCGTCTCGGTCTCCAGACACGCCTCCACGAGCGGTTCGTAGGTGTCGACGAACGGGCCGGCGCAGTTGAGCAGTACGTCGACGTCGTCGAGATACGCCTCGGCGGTGTCGACGCCGAAGGAGCGGCCCTCACAGTCCAACCGGACTGCGAGATGGTCGGTTTTGACCTCGTTGCGACCGGCGATGACGGTGTCGATACCGCGGTCGACGGCCTCCTCGGCGATGAGTTCGCCCGTATATCCGTAGGCACCGTAGATGAGCAGCGTCATATCGACCGAGACGACGGGCGAACCCAAAAACCCCGTTGACGCCGCAGGCTACAAGCCCTCCGCCGACGCAGCGACCAACATGACACGCGACATCGTGCTACCGGGCGGTCTCGAATCCATAGACGACATCGTCGAGGTGGCAACACATGCCGAACAGCGCGGTTACGACCGCATCTCGCTGCCGGAGGTGACCGGCCGTGACGGGGTGACGCTTCTGGCGACGCTGGCCGAACGAACCGACGATATCGGCCTCTCGAACGACGTGTTCTCGCCGTACGGTCGCTCGCCGGCCCTGCTGGGACAGACCGGCGTCACGCTACAGGAGGCAAGCGACGGCCGCTACCGGATGGGATTGAGCACCTCCTCTCCGGACCTGACCGAGAAGTGGCACCTCGAAACCTACGAACGGCCCCTCCGACGACTTCGAGAGACAATCGACATCGTCAAGCAGGTGTCTCGCGGCGAACGCGTCGATTACGACGGCGAGTTCTTCGACGGCGGCGGGCTGAAGTTGCGCGGTGTCGACCCCGCCGAAGTCCCTATCGACGTGGCCGCCCTCGGCCCGAAAGCCGTCGAGTTGGCGGGCCGCTTCGGCGATGGGTGGGTCCCGCAGTTGTTCACCACCGACGCCCTCGAAGAGCGGATGGACGACCTCCGCCGAGGGGCAGACCTCGGTGACCGGGACCCCGCCGACATCCGCGTCTCAGTAACCGTCCGGTCGTGTGCGCTCGACGATGGCGAGGTCGCCCGAGACATCGCACGCCGACAACTCGCGTTCATGGTCGGTGCCTACGGCCCCTACTACCGAAAATCGATTTCCCGGCAGGGCTTCGACGCCGAGACCGACGCGATACACGGGGCGTGGACCGACGGCGACCGCGAGGCGGCGGTCGGCGCGGTCACCGACGAGATGGTCGAGGAGTTGGTCGCTGCCGGCACACCCCAAGAAGTCCGAGAGACGGTCGCCCGCTTCGAGGCCGTCGACGGTGTCGATGCGGTTCGAGTCGGCTTCTTCGGTGAGATGACGCCCGAACAGCGCCGCCGAACCGTCGACGTGTTGTCGCCGTCGGCGTAACCGACGTCAGGCACCGTTCCAAGTGGCGAGTGTTGAACTCTGGCCACCGCCTTTGGCGGTCCAGACGACCCGAAGCGCTCCGTCATCGTCGACGTCGACTTCGGCGCTGTCGCCGGCGCTGATTGTCGTTCCCGCACTCGAACAGTCCGGCCAATCGGCCGTTCCGCCCCCAGTCGTCAAATCGACACGGTCGGCATCGATGGTGTCGCCGCCTTCGTGTGTGATGGTGAGGACGCCCGAACTCCCGGCGTCGGTCAGATCACAGTCGCCACCGACGGCCGCCGCGTCGCCGTCGAACGCGAAGTCGATGTTCGAGTTCGGTGGTGACTCTCCTATCTCGCCACCCAAACCGAGCACGAACGTCCCGATGACCGCCGCGAGGATGACGGTGATTGCGACCATCAGTATCACACCGATGACGGGCGAGACCGCGCGCTCGTCTCCCAGCCGTCGTATCTCCATACACGAAGACAGACGCTCTGGGCCTTTAGAACCGATTTCTCTACTGAACTGGAGACGGTTCCGGCGTGATACCTGCCGACCGGTTCGAAACCAGTTCCGCTGTCGGAATCGCTTCCGATTTCCGAGGCGGGGAACTGTTACGTAGCTGGAAGATATTTCTCGTGATATGGAGTGGACCTTCGCGATTCAGGAGACCGTCGGACAGAACTGTTACGTCCCGCTCCCGGCAGAGGTGCGAGCAGTTGTCACGCGGGAGCATCCACTCGACGGCGAGTGTGTCCACTGGAACTACGAGCGACATTCGAACTTCGCGGTCCTCTCGGGGGAACCGTTGTCGAAACCCAACTACGTCGACGTGGGGCGGTACAAGGTGTACGACGGCGACGAGGAGCGTGCGCGTATTCGTCCCCCGGACGCGCTCGACGAGGTCGTCCGGTCCGGGTTTCTCCCCGACGAACGAGTGACGTATCTCGCCCACGAGGAAACCCTCGGCGAGAACCCGGCCGTCTATCTGCTGTCGGCCGGGCAGTTACTCGGCCTACTGCCGGAGTCGACCGACGGCGAGAGCGCAAGCACAGACGACATCGCGTCGGCGTTGCTTCGGACCCCCGGCTTCATGCCGGCCTGAACGATGCGGGTCTACCGCGAGCGTCGACCGCTGGAGTGGCCGCCGGACATCGTCGCGAGACGATTGTTCGAGGACAGCGAGCGACGCGAGCGGACCGAGACTCGCTGCCGTGGCCTCTTTCGGACCGACATTCGAATCGACGAAACCGACGGCGCGGTCGTGACAACGGTTCGAACACCTGGTGCCGGCGTCCTCGCCGCCGTCGCGGCGGTGGTGGCCATCGCCGCCGTGTTCTACCCGTCCATCAGAATCCCAGTACTGTGGTTTTGTGCGCTCGCCGTCGCGGGGCCGATGGCACACCTCTTGCCGCCGCTCGACGCCCGTCCGTCGGTCGGCCGCGTCCGGTCGCGACGACTCACCGGAGTTTCGGCACCGGCGTTCGTCGCCATCGTTGGTCTGCTCTGGGTAGGGATTCGCCCGGAACTCGGTGGTGTGGCGACGGTACTCTGTGGTTCCCTGTTGGCTATCGGTACCGGCTGTTACGTGGTTGCAGCGGGCTGGCGAATCGAATCGGTGTCCGCCCTCTGGCTGGCTGTTGCCGGACTCCTTCCGGCGGTCGCGTCGGTATCGAACCTCGCTGTCGCCGCCGCGTTGTTCGGGGATGCCACATCGATGGGCGCCGTCCTCGCGTCGGTCGGCTTCGCGATCTTCTCGTTCCTTCTGGTCGTCGCCTACTGCCTGCTCGTCTACGACGCCGTCGCCGAGGCGTCGTTCGAACCCTTCGCATCCGGGCGGTTTCGGGCCGTCGCGTTCCTCGGCTACTTGCTCGTCGTCGGTGTCCTCTGTCTCACCGCGTTCCGGTTGACGGGCCGAGTTCTCACCACGGCACCGTGGCCCGTCGTGGTGACGGCCCTGTCGCCGTTCGGGCTTCCGGTCGGCGGATGGCTGGCCGACACCGGTGGAACCCTACTCGCTCGCTCGCGGATACTCCATCACGGCGACCGTCGAGACATCGACGGTGTGACACTCCTCGTCGTCAACGCTCCGGGGACACACGTCCGGGCAGTACCGTTTCCACAGTGTGTGGTCGTCACCCGGTCAGTCGTCGAGAGGCTCTCCCGGGAAGAACTCATGGCCGTCATCGCCCACGAACGACACCATCTCCGGGCGCGTGACCGACTGGCCGCAACGCTGGCGACACTCGTGGCAGCACCCGTCGGTCGGAACGCGCTGACGGCATTTCTCGATTATCCCGCTCGCGAACGGGCTGCCGACCGACACGCCGCCGACACTGCCGGCCCGGGGCCGCTCGTCCGGGCGCTTCGACGACTCGGCGGTCCGAGTTCGGGTAAAACCGCCGGTCGGGACCGCAACCCACTGACCGCTCCGTACGCGCTGTTCTATGGACCGATAATCGACACCGCAACCTATCGATCCCTAGAGGACCGCATCGCGGCCGTTACTCCTCCGCCAGACGGGCGGCGATAGCCCGGGCGCGCTCGACGTGGTCGTCGGCGTCCGGGTGGCCCGTCTCCTCGATTTTTTCGAGCAGTTCGAGGACGACGGCCGCACGTTGTGTTCGCACCTCGGGGCTGCAGTCCCGCAGGTCGTCGGCGACCGCCTCTGCTTCGCCGAGGAGTCGGCTGGCGCTTCGGTCGACGGGGAGTTCCGCCGTCGCGGCGAGATGTTCGTACAGCGCCGTGGGGTCGGTGGTATCGCTCACAAGGACGCCTCCGCTCGCTCGATGTCTTCGACCGTATTGACATTGACGCGCCAGCCGTCGAGACGAACCGTCTCGACACGGCCGCCGTCGGCCAGGAGCCACTCGATTGCGTCTGCGAGTTCGAACTCGCCCCGCTCCGATGGCTCGATTGCGCGACATGCCTCGAAGACGCGTTCGGAGAACGCAAAACAGCCCGTAGTCGCCAACCGCGACGGCGGGTCGTCCGGCTTTTCGACGATGCCGACCACCTCGTCGTCTTCGAGTTCGAGGACGCCGCCACGTCGCGCTCGCCCCGGTGAAACGCGGTCGACGAGCAGCGTCGCATCGGCGTTCGTCTCACGATGCCGTCGGGCGACAGCGCCGACGTTCCCACGAAGTACGTTGTCGCCGTTCAACTGGAGAAAGGGCCCATCGACCGCCGATTCGGCCCGTAGTACTGCGTCTGCGAGTCCATCCCGTTCCGGTTGGTCGACGTACGTTATCGGCGTCCCGCGATACACTGAGCCGTAGTGGTCCCGAATTTGCTTGCCGAGATAGCCGACGACGACCACGTACTCCTCGACGTATGGAGCCAGCGTCTCGAAAACGTGTGTGAGCAGGGGTTTCCCATCCACATCGACGAGCGCCTTGGGTCGGTCGTCGGTGTGTGGACGGAGCCGCGTGCCACGACCGGCGGCGGGGACGACACCTTGCATACTGGCCGTTGGGGTCGCTGCGGGAAAAAGTCCGCCTACCGCTCGGCGACGAGGAACGTCCGGCCGCCCTTCCGCTCGAAGTACACGTCGTCGGCCTCGCGGGCGTACCGCTGGACCCGCGTCGCCGGCAGGTCGCTGACCTCCAAGACGCCGTTGTGAGTCGTTTCAGCCGTCGACTGGGTGTTCGTGGACATACAGATTCCTACCGGCGACAGCAATAAAGGGGTCAGCCTAGTCCGGAGTGAAAGTGAAAGTGTGGGACGGCGTCTCGGCGCCGTCGTCGGTGCCACCGGTCGTTATAACACCTCGGCCGCCTCTATCACGGACGATGGAAGACAAATCGGCTCTCGTCACCGGAGGGTCGGGGTTTATCGGCGGCCACATCGTCGAGACACTGTCGGCAGACAACGACGTGGCGGTTCTCGACACCGCCGCGGGCGACCACCCGAACGGGGTGACAGCCATCCACGGGGATATCCGCGACGAAGCGACCGTCGACGCCGCCGTCGAGGGCGTCGACGTGGTGTTCCACGAGGCCGCACTCGTCAGCGTCGCCGAATCGGTCGAACGACCGACCGAGAGCCACGCCATCAACGCGACGGGGACGCTCAACGTCTTGGAGGCCGCACGGACGCACGACGCTCGGGTCGTCATCGCCTCCAGCGCCGCGGTGTACGGCGACCCCGAGGAGACTCCGGTCGACGAAGGTCAGCGGCTCGAACCGACCTCGCCGTACGGCCTCGATAAACTCGCCTCCGACCATTACGCCCGACTGTACGAGGACCTCTACGGACTCGATACCGTTGCTCTCCGCTATTTCAACGTCTACGGCCCGGGACAGACCGGCGGCGACTACGCCGGCGTGATAACCGTGTTCCTCCAGCAAGCCCGAAACGGCGAGCCGATTACGGTCCACGGCGACGGCACCCAAACCCGAGATTTCGTCCACATCGACGACGTTGTTCGTGCGAACCTGCTGGCCGCCGAAACCGACGCAGTCGGCCGGGCCTACAACGTCGGCACCGGAGAGTCGGTTACGATTCGTGAACTCGCCGAACTGATTCGCGACGCCGTCGGCAGCGACTCCGAAATCGTCCACACCGACCCGCGTCCCGGCGACATCCAACACAGCTGTGCCGATATCGGCCGCGCGCGTTCGGCACTCGGCTACGAACCGACCGTCGACCTCGAAGCGGGCCTCCGTACGCTCGTCGACGGGCGCTAATCGCCCCCGTTTCGACCCCCAAGCCGACTCCAATCCGTTTCCGCCCGGGCTTTTTCAGCGGATGAAAACACTAAACCCCAATTATATTGATAGCCGGATGACGGGGAGTATGGTCATCCTACCCAAGGTGAGACGATGAGCGCGAACGGCCAGCAAGGCGTCTCCGTCGAGCAACTGTACCGTGAGTTGACGGATGCCGACCCGGTCGCCGACACCTCAGGAAGTCGGTCGGGGGAAGTCGTCGGTGCGGTGACCGACCAACTGTTTCCCGGCCGCTCGTTCAGTTTCGACGAGCGACTCGTCAAGAACTCACTCGATGAACTCCTCCTCGTGTTAGTGGCGCTGCGAGACGGTGACACCCACGGCAAAGGACTGATGGAAGACCTCTCGCAGGTCTTCGACGCACGACTGAGTCCGGGAACCGTCTACCCGCGGCTCCACGACCTCGAAGCGGACGACCTCCTCGAGATGCACGAACTGGTCCGAACCAAGGAGTACCGACTCGAGGACGACAGCGACGCACGCTCGCACATCGAAACCGCGATGCGACAGCACCTCGCGCTCGGGTTCGTGTTCTACTCGGCGCTCGACGAACTGTAACTCGGCTCTTTCTCCCTTACTCGAGCGACAGCGACGACTCCCTCACCAGAACCGACAGCGCCTCCTCCGGGTCGGCGGTCGGGGCCATCCCCTCGACGTACCACACCAACAGTTCGTCGAACAGTTCCCGAACGTCGTTCGTCGACACCTGGGTTGCCCGAGTCCCCTCCGGCGTTCGCATCGTTACTGCCGCGGCGTAGGCGCCGCTCGGTAGCGGCGCTTCGTCCGTATCGTCGTTCTCCGAGGTGGCGGCTATCGCCGCGTCCTCACCGGCCGCGTTCGGCGAAGAGTCGCCGTCGGGAGCGACCACGAACCGGTTTTCCGCCAACTCCGTCACCTCATCGGGTGGCCCCAACTCGGCGGGGCTGAGAACGCCTTCCGGAGTCTCGTCGAGTCGGTCGCCCGCCTGTCCGTCGTCCGGTTCTCGCTCCGGGTCGTCGGTGTTGTTTCGCTTTCGTGTCATTTGTATGGTAGAACGAACAGTCGTTCGGTCGCGAAGTACGCCAGTCCGGAGGTCAGTACCAACACGACCATCGCGGCGACGGCGACGCCGAGAAGTATCGCGCCGTGTCGGTCGTAGCCTCCCTCGGGGTGGCTGCTTGCGAGAAGCGCCCAGCATCCAAGAGCGACGGCCACAGCGAGGTTTACCACCGCGTGGGTCTGCATTCCAGTTCCGGCCGTCACTCCTGTGAGACCGACGGCTGCGAAGGTGAGTCCCCCGACGGTTCCGGCGGAGAGCCCTCCGACGAAGCGCTCCGGGTGTATCGATACCGCCCGTCTGACGACCGCCAACCTGAACACGCCGTATACGGCCAGCGGCGTCATGGGTGCCAGATACCGAACGGTAATCGTCGAGTGCAACGGGAGTCGAGGGAGGTACAGAAGCGTCAGCACAATGCCAAACCCGACTGCGAGGCAGTCGACACCGGTCCGTGGTCCTCGGTGGTCGAGGCCGGCAGCGAGACGGCGCGCGAGCGCGACTGGAGCCGCGAACAACGCCGCGAGCAGCGGTGCCGATTCCAGCAGCGTCAGTTCGACCGTCTCGCCGCCGGTCTGACTGTAGTCGACGCCCGGAATCGTGCCGCTTCGAACGAACACGTGCCAGAGGCGCTCCGCGTTCAACGTCTCGACTGCTCTCGTGAACTGGTCGAGTAGAACGCCGAACGCCGCCGTCACAGAGGACACCACACCTGCAACCAAACTCACGACGACTGCGAGTCGGTCCGGCGCCGATTCGCCGGTGGTCGTCCCTTGCTTTGACTCACTCGTTGAACCGCCGGTTCCCGACCCTCCTCCGGAATCGCTCGCCACCGTCTCGCTTCCGCTACCGGCGCTTCCACCCTCTCCGCCACCGAGGACAGCATCAGCAGTCACGCCGGCCGCGTCAGCCGACTGGAGCATCCGCGGCGGCACGAGCGGGTTCCCCGAAATCACGGCGTTCGTGACGAAGAATGGGACGAGCGAGAGCGTGAACACGCCGCCGATGACTGCGAGGTCGAGGGGACGGTTCCGACGCGCGAACAGCAAATCTAGTGGCGCCAGTACGACGAACAGAGCGAGCGCATCGGGAGCGCTCACCCATGCCAATGCCCCAACAGCAGCATACGACGCTGCGCGCCAGCGTCGTTCGAGTCCCACTGGCCTCTCCCGCGCCCGGGCGAAGCAGTACGCGGCGACGAGCGCGAACAGGGCAACGAAGGCGTGTCGTTTCGGTATCGGCGCCCAGAACGCCACGGTGGCGAGACCTAGCGTCGACACGCCTGCGGCCGCTCCGATTCGTCGGTCGTGAAACCGCGTCAACAGCCGGTAGACGACAACGGGGCACAACGCCGCAGCGACCATCGTCGTGAACTGCAGCGCCAACAGCGGCTCGACACCCGTCGGCAGTTGTGTCGCCGAGAGAACGCCGGCGACGAACAGCAGCGCCGCGATCGAACAGCCGACCAGCGTCCCGACTCGCTCACGGCCGAGCAGTCCGCCGAGGTTTCGCGAGACGCCAGCAACCCCGACACACCACAGTCCAGTGAGTGCGATTCGGAGATCCGCAAACGCCGAGATGGCCTCCAGCACCACCAACGCGGGCAACGACAGCACGATTTGACCGTAGTTCCGGCCATAGAGGGACCCATCCGAGACGTACACGCCCGGCGTCGCCCCGTGGTCGGGGCCGAACGCAACCGTCTGGATGGCGAGGCTCCCATCGGCGACACTCACGAGTGCGTTCACGATGGCGAACGTGTCGATGATGAACACGTCGACGCGCCAGTACAGCGCGTAGAACACGAGCGAACCGAGGAACAGCGTCCATCCGATTCGGTCGCCGAACGCCACCCGAAACACGGTCTCACGCACCGAATCCAGCCGTTCCCAGCCACGGTCACGAGCCGCGAGGAGCCGCTTTCTCGGCGTTTTCGTGCTCACTCCACGTTCACCTCTTTGCGGTCCAGCACGTACGTCTCCCCGTCAACAGTCGCTTCGACGACTAGCGTCGCCGTCTCTTCTCCATCGAGGGCGACCGCCGGTGACAACTCGACCGAACGCGTCTCTCCGGGTGAAACGACCACCGAATCGGTGGCGTTCTCGGAGTCGAGGCGTGCGGTCAGCGTCGCTGGCGAGTCACCTGTCTCGACCGAAAAAGAAACCACGACCACCGCGGAGCCGTCTCCGCGTTCGGTCGTCGTCGAAATCGGGCCCGACGAGAAGCGACGGTCGGCGTCGAGGCCGTCCGTGCCCGCATCGAAGCCCGTGTACAGTTGGGTTGGTTCTTTGGAATCGGCGAGCGCTGCTCCCGGGACGAGCGGCCCCGCGACCACCGCCGTTGCGGCAACAAGCACACAGAGGCCAAGTACCGAGAGTCGCGTCGCGTTCATTCGGTGTTAGACCGTAACGTAGTCGCGGCCACCGAGGGAGTCGGGGACGTTGACGCCGTAGATGGTCGTCGCACCGGACTGGTCGACAATTCGGAGGGTGGCTTCCTCACCAGCTGCGAGGCCACTTCCGGCCGTGCCATCGCCCTCAATGTTGCTTGTGTCGATGGTAACTGTAATTCGGTCACCATTGTCCGACATAACCGTATCGCTCCCGCTCCCGACGCTACTTGTCCCGAAAGCATCGGACCCAGCACTACCTTGGGTCAGGGTCTGGGTCGCAGTGTCACTTGTGTATTCTATGGTCGCATCACTGAGGTCAAGTGGGTCTGAACCGGCCGACTTCTTGACGACCAAGTCAACCTGATCGACAGCCCCACCGTTGACCGTTCCCGTTGCACTCACGACCGAAATCTGGTTGCCAACTTCGGACTGTGCGTCCTGTCCGGTGTTCTCGGCCTGCGCTTGCAGGAGTCCAGAGGTCTGTACGAGTACGCCCGCCGCGACTGCCGCCACGAGTACGAGCGCAATGAATATGATTAATGTCCCGATACCGACCTGACCGCGGTCGTCCTCAGAGGTGAATTTCTCGAACATTAATTACACCGTGACGTACTTTTTACTGTCGCCGAGCGAGTCAGGGACGTTAACGCCGTAGATAGTCGACGCACCCGACTGGTCGACAATGCGGAGAGTAGCCTCTTGCCCGGCCGGAATTCCGTTACCATCTGTGTCAACGGATGACGTGTCAATAGTGACCTGAATTCGGTCACCGTTGTTTGACATAACCGTGTCGCTACCGCCCGATATCTCGCTCGTGCTAAATGTCTCGGCACCTCCTGCAGAAGTATGGGTGAGCGTCGCAGAGTTACTGGCACTAGTATACTCGATGGTGGCTTGGCTGAGGTCAAGCGGGTCCGACCCCGCGGATTTCTTCACAACGAGGTCAACCTGTTCAACGTAGGTGTTTCCGGTATTGACATGACCCGTTGCACTCACGACTGAAATCTGATTTCCGACTTCGGACTGTGCGTCCTGTCCGGTGTTTTCGGCTTGCGCCTGCAACAGGCCGGAGGTCTGTACGAGCACGCCCGCCGCGACTGCCGCCACGAGAACGAGCGCAATGAATATGATTAATGTCCCGATACCGACCTGACCGCGGTCGTCGTCCGTTGGTTTTGGTATCATTTGTTGTCTCCTGTGTCCCGACCCGTTGCCGGCCGTTCCGGCACGGGCCGAACGGGGCACAACCCCTACTGCCTCGGAAGACTCCATATAAAAAAGAAGTCGGCAACGATTCACACGGCGTATCGACCTGCGTTTCGAGACTCGATACACCCGCCGTAACGCCCTCCGATAGCGAACGGCGGGTAAAGGGGGTCGATGAAGTAGTCCCTCGCGTGCCACGAACATGCGCGGGTCACCCGCGGGTGAGGAGAGACGAACCATGGACATCTTCGAACAGCTGTTCGGCGGAGGGGAACGGAGTATGAGCGATGCCGAACCCGAGGAATCGACTATCGACACCGACCAACCCGAGCCGGACGCCGAGCCCCACGACGACGAGCGAGCGCTTCGTGACCTCGACGTCCGAGTCGGCGATTTGGAGTCGAGTCTCGAACAGACGGAGTCGTCGCTGAAGGCGATTCGGAGCCAGCAATCTGAACTCTCCGAGGACATAGAGGAGGTCAACGACACCGTCCGGCAGTTGCTCGGAGTGTACGACCAGTTGACCGCCGAATCGAACCCCTTCGAGGATGGAAGTTCTGGAAACGGATTCGGAGTCGTCGAGACGCCCGACGGCGAGGACAGTGACACTGACGCTTCGACTGACGACGCCCACGCTGAGGACCCTCACCAAGACGCCGACGAGGAGGTCGTGACCTTCGAGGACCTGACTGACGGCGAAACCGACGCCAATATCGACCCCGTCGACGACGAGGAGTTCCTGTGGGACGAGGAGCAGTCGGCCGTCGACGACCACGACGCCGAAGAGTACACCGAAGAACGAGGCTCCGAGGAACGGACGGCAGTCCCAGCGGAGGCCACCGCGGAACTCTCCGAGATAGAGGGCGGGTATGCAGCGGACTTACTGGTCTTCGAGTGGCTCTCGGAACTCGTGTGTGCGTCCGGGCCCGCGAGCACGCTGAAAGCGCTTGATTACTACGAGTCCGTTGGCTGGATATCCCCGTCGGTCCGGCGTGAACTCGAAGCGGTTCTCAGTGGGCCACATCTCGATGCCCACGTCGACCCCGGAGAGCCCTCCGAACTCTCGGCGGGCGACCACGCCGACAGTCACGGCTACGTTCGACGACTCGGGGCGCTGGCGGCGATGGACATCTAATGGGGTTCAGTGCGAGCGGCGCGACGGCGGTGATATTCATCGGGCTGTTGGTGAGCGCCGCGACGCTCGTACCGGCGGTGCAGGACGCACGCGAGGCACAGCGCGACGGACTGACGGAACGAGACGACAGGATGCTCGAACAACGCAACACCGAAATCGAGGTCGTGGACGCCGTGTACAACGACACCGAAGAGAGACTCGTCGTCCGCCTCGACAACACCGGGACGACGACGCTCGACGCCGAGGAGACGGACCTCCTCGTCGACGGTGAGTACGTCGGCCCCTCCACGACCGTCGACGGCGACGGCACGCGGTCGCTGTGGTCTCCCGGCACGCGACTCGTATTTACCCACGACACGACCACGGCGCCGGACCGCGTCCATGTCGCGACGCGACCGGGTGTCCAGGTCGCGACGAACGTGACCGTGACGGGGGTGAACTGAATGGCGAGTCTCTCCGCGTCTAGTCTCATCCTGTTCATCGCGGCGATTGGCATCGCCGCTGGCGTCTCCGGCGTCATGGTCGACAGCGTCGGCGGCATCTCCGAGTCGATAACTACCCACGGCGACTCCGTCGAGGAGCAACTCGACACGGACATCACGATTATCAGCGACACTGGGAGCGACGCGATTTACGACGGCACCAACGACACGGTGACCGTCCTCGTGAAGAACACCGGCGCTCGCCCGTTACCGACGGACCCCGACCTCGTCGACGTGGTGTTCGACGGCGAGTACGTCGTCCCGTCGTCGACCACTATCGACGTGGTGAGTACCAACACCGGCACGTGGAAGGAAGGGGAGGTAATCGAACTCGTCATCGATCTCGATGGGAGTCTCGCTACCGGCGAACACCGGGCGACGGTCATCGTCGATGGCGACGAGGAGGTGTTGCGCTTCTACGTATGAGTCACTACTCCATCGGACTGACCGACCGCGACCGGGTGAACCACGCCATCGGCGGCGGACTTCCCTCGGGGTCGGTGTGTCTCCTCGAAGGGCGCGACGGCGCCGGCAAAAGCGTCCTCACCCAACGAATCGCCTACGGACTCGTCGAAGAGGGTACCTCGACCGCCGTCGTCTCGACGGAACTCACGGCGAGTGAGTATATCGGACAGATGAATTCGCTGTCCTACGACGTGGTCGACCACCTGCTTGCCGACCGGTTGTTGTTTTTCCACGCGAACGTCGACACCCACGTCGAGGCCGGCGGCCGCGAACGTGGCACGCGCAGACTCATCTCGCGGCTGTTCTCGCCGAGTCCGCTCTGGTCCGGCGACGTTCTCGTCGTCGACGGCTTCGATGCGATGTTGCGGAACGACCCGCGCTTCGACGCCGTCACCGAACGCGGCGAAGAGGACCACGCGATGCAGCGCATCGTCAGCGCGCTCCGACAGCGGACCGCCGACGACCGGACGGTCGTGTTGACGGTCAACCCGACAACAGTCACGGACCGCGCCCTCCAGCCTCTCCGGGACGTCTCTGACGTGTACCTCCAACTCGAAACATCGACAGTCGGACAGGAAATCAGACAGAAAGCCGTCGTTCGACGGTTCGCCGGCATGAAAAATCCCGTCGACGACACCATCGGCTTCGCGGTCCAGCAGGGCCGCGGCGTCGTCATCGAATCGAGGACCATCGCATGAGCGACCACGGAACACTCCGGATGGGCGACGAACTGCGAGCGTACGTCGAGGAGTACCCACACCTCGCCGACCACCTGGAGACGTTCAACGACCGTACCGGCGAGTATCCGCTGCTCGTCGAGGAACCGGACGACGAACACGACACCCAGCGCCCGAACATCATCTACGCCACCGAACCGCCAGTCTTCGCCCACGTTTACGGCGACACCGGCGTCGAGACGATGTACTACTGCATCGAACCGGCGCTGGACGGGGAGGCCGACGAACAGCGCTACGAGCGGCTTCGAAGCCGGGTGTTGGACCTCTCGGTGACCCGACAGGCACCGTCGACGGATGCCGAGTTCACCGAATTCCTCGATTCGCTCATCGAGGAGACGCTGGTCGTCAACGGCGATGCGACGGCGCTGACGGGTCTCCGCGAGCAGTTCGTCGGCGACCGCATGACCGTCGGCAAAGAGACGTACGACCGACTCCGCTATCGCCTCCAGCGAGACATCGCGGGACTCGGCCCACTGGATCCCGTGATGACCGACCCCGAAAACGAGGACATCCACGTCATCGGTCCCTCGAACTGCTACGTCGACCACGGCACCTTCGGTATGCTGGAAACCACTGTCGACTTCGGCACCCCACGGGAGTTCGAGTCCTGGATTCGCAACATGGGCGAACGGATGAACCACCCAGTCTCCGACTCCCAGCCAATCATCGACTCGACGCTCCCGAACGGCTCGCGTATCAACATCATCTACTCCGACGACGTCTCCATCAAGGGGCCCTCTCTGACCATCCGACAGGGCGAGGACGTGCCGCTGTCCATCCTCCAGATTACGAAGTGGGGGACGCTCTCACCGGAACTGGCGGCGTATCTGTGGCTCTGTATGGAGAACGAACAGACTGTCTTCGTCGTCGGCGAGACGGCTTCCGGGAAGACGACGACGCTGAACTCGATGTTCTCGTTTATCCCACGGGACCACAAAATCTACACGGCAGAGGACACCGCCGAAGTGAAACCACCGCACGAGAACTGGCAGCAACTGCTGACCCGGGAAGGACAGGGCGACGGCTCCGCGGACGTGGACATGTTCGATTTGGTGGCGGCGGCGCTGCGCTCCCGCCCCGATTACATCTGTGTCGGGGAGGTTCGAGGCGCAGAGGCACAGATGGCGTTTCAGGCCGCCCAGACCGGCCACCCCGTCCTCATCACCTTCCACGCCTCCGACATCGTCTCGATGATTCAGCGCTTTACGTCCAACCCTATCAACGTCCCCGAGACGTTCATGGACAACTGCGACGTGGCGCTGTTCCAGAACCGCGTCAAACAGGGCGACGACATCCTCCGACGGGTCACCTCGGTGCAGGAAATCGAGGGCTACTCCGACCACGAGGGCGGCGTCGTCACCCGTGAGGCGTTCGGTTGGGACCCCCGCGACGACGAAGTCGTATTCAAGGGACAGAACAACTCCTACGTCCTCGAAGAGCAAATCGCGACGCTGCTCGGCTACCGCGATACGAGAAAGATTTACGACGAACTGGAGCGCCGTGCAGAGGTCCTCCGGCGGCTCATCGACGCCGACATCCTCGGCTATCACGAGGTCAACGACGCCATCGAGACGTTCCAGCGCGACGGCGTCGAGGCACTACCCATCGACATCGCGGGCCTCTCAGAGGAGGCGAGACCCTGATGTGGGAGGTGAACACCGGTGGCGACTGCTGACGACGAAGACTCCTTCGAGGTCGATTTTCGGGACATCGTCCTCTCGGTGGCGGACTCCTATCGGTACATGGAGATGCCCCTAGAGCAGTACGCGCTGTTCGTGTTGCTCCCCGCTACCGTGTTGGCCATCGGCCTCCCAATCGGAGCGGTGATCGCCGGTGCGCCGCTTGCCATTTCGTTGCCGCTGTCGCTGCTCGGTGCGTTGTCGTTTCTCGGCGCCGTCGCCTACCCGAAGGTGGTTCAGGACCGCAAACGCAAACAGATTCGCGAGCGGTTCCACCTGTTTCTGACACACATCACGGTGCTTTCGATGACGAACATCGACCGCGTGGAGGTGTTCCGCCGACTCTCACACGTCGAGGAGTACGGCGCCCTCGCCGAGGAGATGGGCCGCGTCGTCGCGTTGGTCGACACGTGGAATCAGAGCCTCGACGACGCCTGCCGGCGGCGTTCGAAGCAGGTCCCCTCGGAGTTACTGGAGGACTTCTTCGAACGGTTGGCCTACACCGTCGGCGCTGGACAGAACATGAGCGAGTTCCTCGTCGACGAACAGGACAGCATCATCCAGCAGTTCGTCATTCGGTACGAATCGGACCTCCAGAAACTCGACGTACTGAAGGAGTTGTACCTCTCGATGATGCTATCGACGACGTTCGTCCTCGTCTTCGCGACGGTGCTGCCGTTGCTCATCGCCGTGCCGCCGACGCTTCTGGTCGGCGGCGTCATCGTCATGTTCGTCTTCGTCCAAGGTGGGTTCCTCTTCATCATCCACACCGTGGCCCCACAGGACCCCGTCTGGTTTCACGCCAACGAGGGGCGGTCGCCGATACGTCGAACGTGGCCGTATCTCGGCGTCGGCCTCCTGTTGACCGGAGCCGCGCTCGTCGTGGCGTTGCTCTCCTCGCTTGGCTACGGTCCCGTCCCCGCGGACGCTCTCCCCCTCGCCATCTGGATGGGAATCTGTGTCACCCCGCTTGCGATACCGGGCGTTGCGATGCGCCGGGAGGAACAGCGCGTGAAGGACCGCGACCAAGGGTTTCCCTCGTTCATCCGTGCGCTCGGGAGCGTCGAGAGCGTCAAACAGTCCTCGACGGCGTCGGTGCTTCGGACGCTCCGTACCAAGGATTTCGGCGCGCTCACACCGAACGTCGACGCTCTCTACAAGCGGCTGAACACTCGCATCGACACCGCCCGGTCGTGGCGACTGTTCGCCATCGAATCGGGGTCGTATCTCATCCAGAAGTTCGGCGACATGTACGTCGTCGGCCGGCGGATGGGTGGCGACCCGAAACAGCTCGGGCAGGTCATCTCGAAGAACTTCCACGAAGTGTTGCGGGTCCGCGAACAGCGAGAGCAGGCGACGACGACGTTCATCGGCGTCGTCTACGGCATCACGGCAGCCGCCATCTTCTCGTCGTTCATCGGGTTGGAAATTGCCGGGCAGATGCTCACCATCGCGGAGGGACTGACCGAAAGCGACAGCCAAATCGCGACGATGCTGTTCAACCCCGACCTCTACGACATCGACCTCATCGAGTTCCTGCTGCTGTTCGTCATCCTCCTGAACGCCTTGCTGTCGTCGCTGATGATCCGGCTGATGGACCGCGGCCACCCCATCTCCGGGTTCCTCCACTTCGTGTTGCTGACGTGGGTCGGCGCGCTCGTCAGCGTCCTCACTGAGTACGTTGTCGGTGGCCTCATCGCGTAGGGCGAGAACTCACTCTTCGAAACCGTATGCCATTTAAAGCGAATCCCTGACGTACGCCGGGTCATGAGCCCACAGAAGCCGTACCTCGAAACTATCGACCCCGAACCCGGCCGGGTGAAAGCGGTCATCGAGTGGATGGAGTACCTTGGAACCACCTTCGGTACCTCGGGCGCACTCAACGCCTTGGAGTACTACGAACGACTCGGATGGATAACGCCCCAAGCCCGCGAAGGACTGCTCGATTACCTGCGTGGTCTCGGCATGGACGAACTCCACAACAAGAAGTACGACGAGCCCGGCACGCTCGAAGGGCCGCTGGCGTCGCTGTCCGGGACGCCGTTCGGCGCCCACGCCCGGTCGCTGGAGTACGTCGCCGCCATCGCGGGCGACGACCTCGAAGCCGAACTTCTGTTGGCATCGATGGCCGAACAGCGCGCGAAACCCGACGGCAAGTCGGGGTGGCAACCCAGCTCGGCACACACCGATGCGGTTGCCGACGGCGGTAACACCGAACGGCGCGTCCCGTTCGACGATTCGATGTTCGACGGCGAAAAATAGCGTCGGGAACCCCGATTGTCAGTTCACTCGAGGTCGAAGCGGTCGAGTTTCATCACTTTGCTCCAGGTGTCGACGAAGTCCTGGACGAACTGCTCTTCGCCGTCGTCGGCCGCGTAGGCCTCTGCGATGGCCCGAAGCCGCGAGTTCGAACCGAAGACGAGGTCCACGCGGGAGCCCTTCCACTCGACTTCGCCCGTGTCACGGTCGCGTAGCTCGTAGACGTTCTCCGAGACCTGTTCCCACTCGTAGCTCATGTCGAGCACGTTCTCGAAGAAGTCGTTGGTCAGCGTCTCCGGCTGGTCGGTGAAGACGCCGAGGTCCGTGTCCTGATAGTTCGCGTCCAGCGTGCGCATGCCGCCGACCAGAACCGTCATCTCGGGTGCCGTCAGTGTCAGGAGGTCCGCCCTGTCGACCAGTAGCTCTTCTGGCTTGCGGTCGGCTTCCTCCTCGTCGATGTAGTTCCGGAACCCGTCTGCCTTGGGTCGGAGCGCCTGGAAGGATTCGACATCGGTCTGCTCCTGTGAGGCGTCCGTGCGTCCGGGCTCGAACGGGACCTCCACGTCGTATCCGGCCTCCGAGGCCGCCTGCTCGACGGCCGCGTTGCCGCCCAAAACGATGAGGTCGGCCAGCGAGACTCTCGTCCCGTCGGACCGGGAACTGTTGAACTCCTCTTGAATCCCTTCGAGGGTCCCCAGCACCGTCTCCAGCGCTTCGGGCTCGTTCACCTCCCAGCTCCGCTGGGGTTCAAGCCGGATACGCGCGCCATTGGCGCCACCGCGCTTGTCGCTGTCGCGGTACGTCGCCGCCGCCGCCCAGGCGGTCTTGACCAACTGGGAGACCGACAGGTCCGACTCGAGAATTTCCTCTTTAAGCGCGTCGATTTCCTCGTCGCCGATCAGGCCGTAATCTGCGTCGGGGACGGGGTCCTGCCAAATCATCTCCTCGTCGGGGACCTCCGGCCCGAGGAACCGCTCCGGCGGGCCCATGTCGCGGTGGATGAGCTTGTACCAGGCCTTCGCGAAGGTCATCCCGAACTCCATGGGGTTCTCTTGGAAGCGTTCGACGATTTCCCGGTAGTCCGGGTCTCGCTTGAGGGCGACGTCCGTGGTCAGCATCATGGGAGTGACCTTCTCGGAGGGGTCGTGGGCGTCCTGTGCAGACTCGTGGAGTTCCTCGTCGACCGGCGTCCACTGCCACGCACCGCCGGGGCCCTTCTCGGGTTCCCATTCGTAGTCGAGCAGGTTGTTGAGGAAGTCCATGTCCCAGTCGGTGGGCGACTGCGTCCATGGGCCCTCGATGCCGCTCGTAATCGTGTCGGGACCTTTGCCCTCGCCGTAGTCGTTCTCCCAGCCGAGCCCCTGATTCTCGATGGGGGCCGCTTCGGGCTCCGGACCGAGGTGGTCGTCGGAGTCGGCGCCGTGGACCTTACCGAACGTGTGGCCACCGGCGATGAGCGCGACGGTCTCTTCGTCGTTCATCGCCATGCGGTCGAAGGACTGACGGATGTACTTCGCGGACTCTTCGGGGTCGGGTTCACCACCCGGCCCCTCGGGGTTGACGTAGATGAGGCCCATGTGGTCGGCGGCGAGGTCGCCTTCGAGGTTGCCCTCTTCGTCGTGGCGCTTGTCCGCCATCATCTCCTCTTCGGGCCCCCAGTCGACGCCCTTGTCGGGCGCCCAGGCGTCTTCTCGGCCGCCAGCGAAGCCGTAGGTCTCGAAGCCCATCGACTCCATGGCGACGTTGCCAGCGAGGACGATCAAGTCGGCCCACGAGAGTTTGCGGCCGTACTTCTGTTTGACGGGCCAGAGGAGTCGGCGCGCCTTGTCGAGGTTTGCGTTGTCGGGCCAGCTGTTGACGGGTGCAAAGCGCTGTGTGCCGCCGGAGGCACCGCCGCGGCCGTCCGTGGTGCGGTAGGTACCGGCGCTGTGCCACGCCATTCGAATGAACAGCGGACCGTAGTGACCGTAATCAGCGGGCCACCAGTCTTGGGAGGTCGTCATCACCTCCTCGAGGTCTTGTTTGACGGCTTCGAAATCGAGTGACTCGAACGCTTCGGCGTAGTCGAAGTCCTCGTCCATCGGGCCGACGCTTCGTGCGTTTTGGTCGAGAATATTCAGGTTCAACTGGTTCGGCCACCAGTCCTTGGTAGACTTTCGGCCTGTACCCATCTCGGAGGCAGGGGTGTCGTCGTTCATCGCGGTACGTACCTCTTGGAGGAACGCGGATACAAAAGTTTGGATTGTAAAACGGAAAGGTTCCCTTTCGAAAGAGACAGATTATTTTTCCGAATCGACGCTTTCGGCGACCCACTCGCCGAACGAGGGCCAGAGGGCTTCCTCGTCGAACCGCTCGATGCAGGGAACGTCGTAGGGGTGCAGTTCCTCGATGCGGGACGCCAGTCGGTCGTAGGCGTCGTCGGTCGTCTTCGCGAGGAGGACGACTTCCTCCTCGGAGACGACATCCCCATCCCAGCGGAACGTCGAGCGGCAGTCGAATCGGTTGACACACGCTGCGAGGCGTTCTTCGACGAGCGCCTCGGCCAGTTCGGTGGCGGCCTCCGGCGGAGCCGTGATGTAAACCGTCGGCATCAGGCGTCGGCGTCGACGTTCGGCTTGCCCTCTATGGGGTTGTACCGACCGTTGATGTCCCACTCGTGAATGCAGTGTTTGTTGCCGACCTGTCGCTCGCCGTCCTCGACGGCGATGACCCAGTTCTGCGTGTCGGCGTCCCAACGGTCGGTCCGGCCGCACAACTCACACTGGCGCTCCGTCGGGGGAACGATTTCGTCCGTCATACTCGAAGGAACGATGGCCTGCATAATCAAGGGACCGCTCGAACGGTCCGGCGAATCCGTCCCGGTGGGGTCATTAACGCTGAGCACGAAAGACGGGTATGCGACGGCGCGAGTTACTGGCGGGACTTCCGGCAGTCGGGCTTTCGGCGGTCGCCGGCTGTACCGTCGGTGGTGAACCCCCCGAACCGGACGACCTGACGCTGTCCGCTCCGGCCTTCGATGAGGGACGGATACCCAAGCGGTTCACCTGCGATGGTGAGGACGTCTCGCCGCCGCTGGTCGTCAAGGGCGTTCCGGACGGCTCTGAATCGCTCGCCATCGTCGGCGAGTGGCTCCGCAGTTACGGTTCCGCCACAATCTGGCTGCTGTGGAACCTCCCGGTAGAGGGCCGGCTGGAACTCCCGGCGGACATCCCCAACGGTCCGCGCGTCGAGGTGGTCGATGGGGCCAGACAGGGAACCAACGACGAGGGGTTCGTCGGCTACCGCTCGCCGTGTCACGAAACACCGGGTCAAAACGAGTACCGGTTCAACGTCTACGCCCTGGATGAACCGCTCTCCATCGAGGGCGGCGCCGACCGCGACGTCTTCGATGAGGCCCTCGAAGGAGCAGTTCGCTCCAGTACGACTCTCACCGCGGTTTACGAGCGGTTCTAGAAGTCCGGAAGGTCGTCGGGGGCCTCGTATTCGGCTTCCCAGTCGATGTATTCCTCTTTCAGCGTCCGGCTGACCGTGTCGCCGAACTCAGCCAGCGCCGCGTTGATACCCGACACCGTCTCCCAGGAGTTCAGTTCGGGGTGAAGCTCCTGTTCACGCCAGTCTTCGGGGATGCCGGGAGCGTGGTAGCCGACCCGGTCGGCGAAGTCGTCCCAGAAGAAATCGAATTCGGCGAACAGTCCGAGTTCCTCGGCGACGGCGAACTCCTCGGCGTCGAGGTCGGTGTGTGCCGCCCACTTCTCGAAAGCGTCGGCCCAGGCGCCGTCGGCGAGCAACTCTTCGAGTTCCTCGCGACGGTACTCCGTACCCTGTACGTCCACGTCGTCGTACTCGCCGGTGTCGACCTCCGGCAGTTCGGGCGGTGCGGGCGTATCGACGTTCAGTCCCATGGTGGCCGTACGTCGCCGAGGGGTAAAACCACCTCCGACGAGTCCTGGCTGGGGTGTCGGCACACCCCACCCACGTTTAACACCGATGACGGAGTACTCCTGAACATGCGTGTCGTAGTCCCATACGACGGCTCCGAGCAGGCTCGCAAGGCGCTCGACCACGCGGTCGAGCGCTACGGCGACGGCGAAATCGTCCTCCTGTACGTTCAGGACTTCGTCGCGGCGGGGTACGAGGCCTCACCCGGAGCGGCACTGCCGGGCTACTGGAAGGAGTGGTACGAGGACGCCCAAGCCGAAGCCGAACAGTTGTTCGAAGAAGCCCAAGCACGCGTCGACATCGACCTTGAGACCGAATCCGCCGTCGGCCGCCCGGAGCGGGCAATCGTCGAGTACGTCGAGGACAACGCCGTCGACGCCGTCGTCATCGGAAGTCACGGCCGCAGCGGCGTCTCCCGGATTCTTCTCGGCAGCGTCGCGGAGACGGTTGTCCGGCGGTCGCCAGTTCCCGTTACCGTCGTTCGCTAGCGGGGTGCGTCGTCGAGCGCTTCCTCCAGAAGTTCCTCGCCCCGCTCCGAGGAGACGGTCAGTTCGGGCACCGTCATGGGCGTTCGATTCTCGTCTATCGCCACGAACACCATGTAGGACTCGGTGGTGAGTTCGGTCGGGTCCCGCCCGGGGTTCTCCCGGAACACACGAGTTCTGATGTGAATGCTGCTCGTTCCCGCCCGGTAGACGTAGGACTTGACGAGCGCGACGTCGCCGACCTCGATTGGCCGCTTGAAATTCACTTCGTCCATGTGGGCCGTCACGCAGGTCTCCCCGGAGAAGTGCATCGCGCTCATCGCACCGGCTTCGTCCATCCACTTCATCACGTTCCCCCCGTGGGCGGTGTCGAGGTTGTTCGCATGGTTCGGTTGGACTATCCACCTGTTTTCGATGAGCGTATCCAGTAGGTCCGGCATCTCCGGTGTATCCGAGGGCCGGCGTGAAAAGACCAGTCGGTTCACTGGAGGTCTCAGCCGGGGGCGTTCCTCGGGTCCGTCCCGACACACGTAAGCCGCTCGCCCGACTGAACCCGACAATGAGCGAAGACGTCGAGGAGGGCTCCGTCCAAGTCGTCGGGACGGCGCACGTCTCCGAGGCGAGTGTCGAAGAGGTCGAGGACGTCATCGAAGAGGAGCGACCGGATGTGGTCGCCGTCGAACTCGACGAGGGTCGGTACCGCCAGATGAAAGGCGAAACGCCCGACGACCTCGATGCCGGCGACCTGTTGCGCGGCAACACCGTCTATCAGTTCCTCGCCTACTGGATGCTCTCCTACGTGCAGGCGCGTCTCGGCGACCGTCTCGACATCGAACCCGGCGCCGACATGAAAGCCGCCATCGACACCTCAGAGGGATTGGGTATCGACGTGGCGCTCGTCGACCGGGACATCCAGGTGACGATTCAGCGCTTCTGGGCACGACTCTCGTTTCTGGAGAAACTGAAACTCGTCGGGAGCCTCTCTATCGGGTTCGGAACGCCCGTCGAAGTCGGCATGGGCATCGGCATCGGGGTCGGGTTTGTCATCTCGATACTCGCCGGCGCCCTCGCGGGGCCGTTCGTCGTGCCCGCCGGGGTTGGACCGGGCATCCTCGTGGGTATCGCGGACACGCTCCTCGTGGCATTGGCGGTCGGCCTCGGCCTCGGGATAGTGCTGACCGTCCTCCTCGAACGGATGGTCCCCGAAGAAGACATCGACGACATAGACATCGAGCAGATGACTGACACCGACGTTGTCGGTGCGATGATGGAGGAGTTCCGGCGGTTCTCTCCGGGCGGTGCGGAAGCGCTCATCGACGAGCGGGACGCCTACATTGCCCACCAACTCGTCGCGTTGCGCGACCAGGGTAAACACGTCGTCGCCATCGTCGGCGCCGGCCACCGCGAGGGAATCGAACGCTACCTCGAGCAACCGTCGCTGTTGCCGCCGATGGCGGAGTTAAGCGGCCGAACCTCCGGCAGTCGATTCTCGCTGTACAAACTGTTCGGCTACCTGTTCACGCTCGGCTTTCTGGTCTTCTTCGTCCTGCTGGCCATCGCGACGTACACGGGCGTCGAGGGCGCCTCGAGCGAACTGCTGTTCCGGCTGTTCGCGGCATGGTTCCTCGTCAACGGTGTGTTGGCGTTCGGCCTCGCCAAACTCGCTGGTGCCCACTGGCGCTCTGCGGGCGTCGGCGGCGGCATCGCGTGGCTGACGAGCGTCAACCCGTTGCTCGCACCGGGATGGTTCGCCGGCTACGTCGAACTGCGGTATCTCGACGTGAACGTCAGCGACATCTCGACGCTCAACGAAATCCTCTCAGACGAGGATGCTCCGATTCGAGACCTCTGGCGAAATCTCAGGGGTGTGCCGCTGTTCCGGCTCATCATGATAGTCGCGCTGACGAACGTCGGGAGCTTCGTCGGAAGCGTACTCTTCGCGACGGTGTTCCTGCCGTACGTGTTCGCCGGGTCGGGTATCGAGGGTGCCGACGGCATCGCTCGGCTGATGCTCGAGGCCGCTCGAAACAGCGTCGACCTGCTCACGGGGGCGGTCGCATGAGCGGCCTCACGCTCGCGGACGTTCGGTTCTACCCGGACGAAATCCGGGATTTGGCGATTGCGTGGGGCGCATTGGGACTGGCGTTTACGCTGTTCATCTTCGTTTCGACCGGGCGGCAGGTGTTCCCCGACATCGCGGGTGCCGTCACGTCGCCGCTTTTCGTTCGCGTGTTCGCTCTCAGCGTGCTGACCGTCGGGGTCGGATTTCTCCTCCACGAGTTGGCCCACAAGGTCGTCGCGGTCAGGTTCGGCCAAATTGCGGCGTTCAAAGCCGACTACGCCATGCTCGCGCTGTGTGTCGGAGCCGCCTTCGCCGGATTCCTCTTCGCCGCACCGGGAGCGGTGTATCACCGTGGACGAATCACCGAACGCCAGAACGGACTGGTCTCGGTTGCCGGCCCGCTGACGAACGTCGTACTCGTCGCCGTGTTCCTCCCGTTGGTCTTTTTCGGCGGGTTTGTCGGCGAACTCGGGCAGTTGGGTGTCACGATAAACGCCGTCCTCGCGGCGTTCAATATGATTCCGTTCGGACCCCTAGATGGCAAAAAGGTGGTCTCGTGGAGCAAAGCCGTCTTCGCGGTCGTCTTCGCCGGCACCGTTTTGCTCGCCGTCGGTGCGTTCCTCTTCGTCGGCTTCCCGTACTGACCACCTTCAAACTTTGAAACCGTTGGTGGGTATTTATACCGGAACACCGCATCTCAACTCGTGAGCTACACGTATCGGGAGACTGTCGTCAGGACGACCCCGGTCGTGCTTATCGGTGGGTTGGGGGTGACGCTGCTCGTCGCAGCCGCACTCTACCTGTGGCAGCATCAACCCACCGTCCCCTCGACGGCAGTCGTCATCGGGTTCGTCTTCGCGCTCGTCGTCGTCGCTTCCGGAGCACTTCTCTATGCGAGCCTGCGGCTCGCCCGAACCCAACTCGATACGCAAAAGCGGTGGTGGGCCAGTCTCTGGACGCTGCTCGGGTTCGCCGGCATCGTCGCCGTCGTCGCCCTCGCCCAGGGGTGGCGGTCGCTGCATCAGTCGATGAATCCGACGGTGATGTTGGGCGAGTTGTTGCTCGCAGGGACGGCCGGGTCGGTTGCCGGCTTGCTCATCGGCGTTTCGACTGTCGATTCGATGACCTCAGACGAGGCAGCCGAACGCCAGCGTGACGGACTCGTGTTCGTCAACCGACTGCTGCGACATAACGTCCGAAACAGCATTCAAGTCATCCAGTCGTACGCCGACCTCGTCGAGAACGAAACCGCCGACGACACCGTCGCCCGCCACTCGGAACTCATTGCCGACCGGGCACGCCACCTCAACACGGTCATTGACGAAGCACAGACGCTGACCGAATCGCTCTCGGGAGGGTTGTACCTCACGTCGACGGACATTTCGGCGACCTTGCGATGCGTCGTTGAGGCGAGAGCAGAGGCGTCGCCGGATGCGACGTTTCGAACCGACATCGAGGATGGACTGTCGGTTCGCGCCGATAGCCTTATCGATACGATATTCGAGAACCTGCTGTCGAATGCGGTCGAGCACCACGACGGAACCCCGACGGTGACGGTGACTGCAGAGCGCGCCGTCGGTGAAGTCGTCGTGCGAATCGCGGACGACGGGCCGAGCATTCCGCCGGAGAAACGGGAGAGTTACTTCCAGCCTGGAACCCGAACTCCGGACAGCGACGGCGAGGGGTTTGGGCTGTATCTCGTCAGGACTCTGGTCTCCCGATACAACGGCGAGGTGACCATAGAGGACAACGAGCCACGTGGCACTGTCGTGACTGTTCGACTCCCAGCGGCGTGAGCCAACCGACGCGCTTTTGCTCCGGTCGGACCGCCCATTGGATATGACCGACGAGAACGACGAGGGACTCACTTACGCGGATACGGGCGTCGACATCGACGCGAGCGAGGCCGCTACTGCGGCACTCATCGGTGCCGTCGGCGAGTTCGAGGGCGACTATGCCGGCTTGGTCGACATCGGCGACCGGTATCTCGCCCTTGCGACGGACGGGGTCGGGACGAAACTGCTCGTTGCCGAGGCGCTCGACGACTACTCGACAATCGGCATCGACTGCATCGCGATGAACGTCAACGACCTCATCGCGACGGGAGTGACGCCCGTCGCGTTCGTCGACTACCTTGCAGTCGACACTCCCGATGACGACACCTCCGAGGCGGTCGGCGAGGGGCTCTCGGCGGGTGCGGAACGCGCCGAAATCGCCCTCGTCGGTGGCGAGACGGCGGTGATGCCCGATGTCATCAAGGGGCTGGACCTCGCCGGCGCCTGCGCCGGACTGGCGACCGAGGGGGAACTGTTCGACGGTGAGGCACAGGCCGGTGACGCCCTCGTCGGACTTCCGTCCTCGGGGATTCATTCCAACGGGCTGACGCTGGCACGGGAAGCAGCGACGCTGAACCACGAGTACACCGACCCGTTCCCCTACGATGACCGAACCGTCGGCGAGGCGTTGCTCGAACCGACGCGTATCTATCGGGAGGTGCTCGAACCGCTCCACGCCGTCGAGACACACGCGGCAGCCCACGTCACGGGAGGCGGATGGACGAACCTCTCACGGATGGGCGAGTTCCGCTACGACATCGACGACCCCTTCGAGATCCAGCCGGTCTTCGAGTTCGTTCAGGAGGAGGGAGACGTGAGTGACGAGGAGATGCACCGAACGTTCAATATGGGAACCGGCTTCGTCGCGGCGTTGCCCGAAGACGACGCCGACGCAGTCGTCGACGAACTCGACGATGCACGGATCATCGGCAGCGTCGAATCCGGGGATAGCGTCGAGATTCGCGGTCTGGAGTTGTAGGCGAACAGGCGGGGCGAGACGGTATCGGCCAGCCCTGCCCCACGCTCCCGCCTTGGGGACTGACCGCCGATGCACGGCGCATACGCCGGTTGGTTCCGTTTCGGTACTTGAACCCTCGGACCGACCGTAACAGGGCCGGTGGCTTTTTGTATAACTGTTGGTTATTGGTTCGTATGGGAACCGACCTGCCGACGCCGGCGGACCTCCGTGAGCGGCGGACGAGTCTGGAGTTGACCCAGAGCGAACTGGCCGACCGCGCGGACGTGTCACAGCCGCTCATCGCACGCATCGAGGGGGGTGACGTCGACCCGCGACTCTCGACGCTCCGGCGCATCGTGGGGGCGCTCGACGAGGCCGAAAGCGCGGTGATGCACGCCGACGACATCATGCACGAAGGCGTCATCAGCGTCGCGCCGGACGACAGCGTCCGCGAGGCTATCGACCTGATGGTGAAGGAAGGTTACTCACAACTCCCAGTCGTCCGGGACGGCCGACCGCAGGGAATCATCTCGAACTCGGATATCAGGCAACTGGACGACGAAAACGCCGGCGAACTCCCCGTCGCCGACGTGATGCGGGAGGCGATTACGACGGTCGAACCCGATGCCACCCTCGACGAGGTCAACGCCCACCTCAACCATCAAGACGCCGTAATGGTCGTCAGAGACGGGCAACTGGAGGGTATCATCACCGAGGCCGACGTCGCGGCCCACATGTCCTAGTTGTCGTCGTCTGCGTCGTCGGTTTCGAATACTTCGATGACTTTCAGCGGAACGTCTCGGAGCGCGCCGCCGACTTCGCTCTTCGCGATGCGGGAGGCGTGCTGTTTGCTGTCGGCGTTGAACACTTTCATTTCGAGTAAGAGCCCGACCAACGCGGTGTCGGCGGCGATGAAGGCCGAGTCGAACGCCTCGCCACAGGCCGGACAGGGCGTCGCTCCGACCTCGACTTCGACGTAGTCCATCTCTTCGCTGTTGAGCCGTTTGCCGGCTTCGCTGACGGCCACCCCGATGGCGTCGTCTATCTCCTCGACATCACGCACCAGCCACGCGGCCTCCATCGCGACGAGGTAGTTGCTCATACTCGAACCCTGCGGCCCCCGACGGATAGCCCTATTGTTTCACGAGCGCCGGCCCGCATTCCCGTGAGTCGGCCGTCGAATCGCGCCGCGCACGTCACCACCATCGTTCTCATAAGTTATGGCGATGGCGCCGACCGGATACGCGGGTAATCCGACGACGGCGACGATTACGCAACCGCAGTTCGTCGAAATACAATTCGACTGGAACCGCATTACTGCGGCGCCGTTGTTCTGCATAATTTATCATCCGGCCCGCCGACACGAGAGGAAAGCTTATACCCACCTACCTGATTGCCACGACCGAGATGGAATCCCAGGCGTACCGGGCGGTCGTGTTCGCTCTGTACCAGTTCAGCATCGTCCTCGGCATCACCCTGCTCCCCGTCGCGCTCGTAGCCAAGCGAGCGGGTATCCCGTTCCCCATCGGGCGACTCGTCGAGCGGCTCGGTGAGGCCCACGAGAAAGCGGAATCGGCGGCCTGACCGGAAGGTTTTATCTGCGGTCGGTTTCTACCGCAGTGCAATGCGACAACCAGACACCTCCCTGCCCCGCACCGGTCAGGACCACACCCTCTCGCCGTACGAACCCGAACTCGGCGAGGTGCCGTCGAACGACCTCTCCGCGGACGATTTGGAGGGCGTCAACAAGACGGGAACGACCACCATCGGCATCACGACATCCGAAGGCGTCGTCATCGCAACCGACATGCGCGCCTCCCTCGGCGGCCGATTCGTCTCCAACAAGGACGTCCAGAAGGTCGAGCAGATTCACCCGACCGCTGCCCTGACGCTCGTCGGCTCGGTCGGCGGCGCCCAGTCCTTTATCCGCTCGCTCCGAGCGGAAGTCAACCTCTATGAGGCCCGTCGCGGCGAGGACATCTCCATCGAGGCTTTGGCCACTCTCGCGGGGAACTTCGCCCGTGGCGGCCCGTTCTTCGCCATCAATCCCATTCTGGGCGGCGTCGACGACGACGGCCACCACGTCTACTCCATCGACCCCGCAGGCGGCGTGATGGCCGACGACTACACCATCACCGGCTCCGGGATGACCGTCGCCTACGGGACCCTCGAACGCGAGTACGAGGAGGGAATGAGCAACGAAGAGGCAAAGCGCGTCGCCGCCTCGGGTATCAAGTCCGCCGTCGAACGCGACACCGGCTCCGGCAACGGCGTCTTCCTCGCCACCGTCACCGAGGAGGGTGTCGACATCAAGGGCCACAAGGACTTCGACGACGTACTGTAACGCCGTAGTTCTCACTCTTCGGCTGTTTTTCGGTCTGCCGGCAGTCCATAGCCTACGACGTTCGACCGGAGTCACATCATTTAATCCCGGTACCTGCCAAGCCGACAGCGATGGAGTTCGCCGCCTTCGCCGACCGCGCCGCCGAGATGGAAGCCGAGCCTGCGGACCTCGAAACGGTCACACTCGTGGCCGAGTTGTTCGCCGAGACCGGCGACGAACTCGACACGGTCGCTCGCTTCGTGCAGGGCCGTGTGTTCCCCGCCCACGACGGAACGAAACTCGACATCGGGCCGTCGCTGTGTTACGCGGCGCTGGCGAAGGCCGCCGGAACGAACGTTTCGGTCGCCGACATCGAGGACCGACTGGCAGAAGTCGGCGAAATCGGCGCCGTCGCCGAAACCCTCGATTTGGGCGGCCAACAGGGGCTTTCGGCGTTCGGGGCCGGTGGCGGCGATACGCTCACCGTTTCGGAGGTGGACGACCAACTCCGGTCGCTTGCGGCCGCCGAAGGGTCGGGCAGTACCGACACGAAACTCGACACGCTGTTCGGACTGTTCAACCGCGCCGACGACCTCGAAGCGCGCTTTCTCGCTCGCCTCGTGTTGGGCGAGATGCGCATCGGCGTCGGCGAGGGAACCGTCCGGGACGCCATCGCCGACGGATTCGAAGTCCCCGTCGAAGCGGTCGCACGCGCCATTCAGGTCTCCAACGACTGCGGACTCGTCGCCGAAACCGCCCGCGAAGATGGCAAGGCGGGCCTTGAGGACGTACACCTCCAAGTCGGCCGCCCCGTGAAAGCCATGCTCGCACAGGCCGGCACCGCCGTCGACGCACTGGACGAATGGGAACGAGCGGCCGTCGAGACGAAGTTCGACGGAGCGCGGGTGCAGGTCCACCACGACGGCGAGACGACGCGGCTGTTCTCCCGAAACCTCGAGGACGTGACCGACTCGCTGCCGGAGGTCGTCGAGTCCGTCGACCAACAACTGGATGTACCGGCCATCCTCGACGGCGAAGTCGTCGCCGTCGACGAGGCCGGCGAACCCCTACCCTTCCAAGAAGTCCTCCGCCGGTTCCGCCGCAAACACGACGTGGCCGCGACACGCGAGAGCGTCGCCGTGGAGTTACACGCCTTCGACTGTCTGCACGCCAACGGCGACGATTTACTAGATACCTCGCTCGTCGAGCGCCACGACCGCCTGTGTGGCCTGCTGTCGACGGGCGTCTCGGAGTTGGTCCTAACCGACGACGCAGACGCCATCGCCGAGTTCGAGGCCGAAGCTCTCGATGACGGCCACGAGGGAATCATGCTCAAGAACCCCGACTCGTCGTACACGCCGGGCAACCGCGGGAAGAACTGGCTCAAGCGAAAACCCGACGTGGAGACGCTGGACCTCGTCGTCACCGGTGCCGAGTGGGGTGAGGGGCGTCGGGCGAACCTGTTGGGAACGTTCCTGCTTTCGGCCCGAACGCCGGACGGCTACGAGACGCTCGGGAAAGTCGCGACCGGCATCACAGACGAAGAACTCGCGGCGTTACACGACCGGCTGGAGCCGTACGTTCGCTCCGAATCGGGGACCGAGGTCGAAATCGAACCGGCCGTCGTCTTCGAGGTCGGATACGAGGAGATACAGCACTCACCGACGTACTCCTCCGGGTATGCGCTTCGATTCCCGCGGTTCGTCGGCGTCCGTGAGGACAAATCGCCCGATGATGCCGACAGTCTCGAACGCGTCGAACGGCTCGCAAACGCCTAATCCCTGGCTTCGAGGGCGTCGAGGCGTGCTTCGAGGTCGTCCAGCCGGTCGATAATCTCTTCGAGTGCCGCCTCGGCGGCAGTACAGTCGTCGAGTTCCTCGATTCGCCGCGCGAGTTCGTCGTGTATCTCGCTGGTCGTCGCTCGGTACTCCGCCAACTCCTCGCTCGCCGACGCCGGCGCCAACCCACCGGTGTTCCCCGAGGACTCCAGTTGCGTGACACGCTGTTTCAACTCCTCGTCCGTCGCCATACGAGTTCATCGGGTCACCGTCTCATAAACCGAGTAGCGCTCTTTCAGCGCGTGAAAAACCGCCGGGCTTGTGGTGTCGGAACGTCTCGCCCCGAGTATGCTCGAACACGAGGGGTTGGAACTCGAATGGCTCGGCTATGCGACGCTCCGACTCGAAGCCGTCGGAACCGTCGTGTATCTCGACCCCGGTCGCTACGGCGTCGTTGACGGCTACGACGGCGGCGACGGGAATCTCGTCTGCGTGTCCCACGACCACCACTACGACACCGACGCGATTCGCCGTGTCGCCGACAACGACGCCACAGTCGTCGTTTTCGAGGGCATCAACACCCACCGAATCGACCGCAACGTAGAGCGGCCCGCGGACCTCCCCTACGAGGTTCGGGATGTCGACGCCGAATCCGACATCGCCGTCGGTGACGCCATCATCAGGACCACGGCGGCGTACAACGACCCCGACGGCTCACACGTCAGACCCTCCGGTGAGCCGTATCATCCGAAAGGCCGCGGCTGTGGCTTTCACGTCACGCTGGACGGCGTTTCGGTCTACTGGCCCGGCGACACCGACGTACTGGCGGGCCACGAACACCTCGACGTGGACGTGTTCTGTCCGCCAATCGGCGGGACGTTCACGATGGACCACCACGAGGCGGCCGACCTCGCCGAGGCGATGGACCCCGAACTGGTCGTCCCGATTCACTACGACACGTTCCCCGAAATCGAAACCGACGCCGAAGCCTTCGCCGCGGACCTCCGCGAGCGGGGGGTCGCCGTTGAACTCGACGGTTAGACGAACGCCTGTATCGTCACGACGACGGCGCCGAGCAACGCCAGCGCCAAGAGGAGACGGAAGGCAACGGCCACGTAGGGCTCATCGCGGACGAGACTGCGGTCGCTCGACTGCGGGTCCAACAGACGCTCGCGGAGTGCCGACAGCGAGTATCGACCGTCCTCACCGTCGTCGGGGGTGACGTTCGCGGCGCCACAGACGCAGGTCCCCGGTGGATTGTCGTAGACGCGCTCGCACTCCGCACAGCGCCACTTCATACGTCGTGTTTGGTTTGGGTCCGTAAAAACCAGTTCCCTCGCCTATAGGACGTCCATCTCGCCGAGTCGTTCGGGGAGGTAGGTGTCGGTCACGAAGTCGAGTCCCCGCGAAGCGAGTGCCTGCTGTTCGGCCTTCTTCCCGATGTCGAGTTGGAGTTCGATTTGCTCGGTCCAGTACTCGCTTTGGAATCGGGGGTCGTCGAGCTCGCTTTCGAGGGCGTTGATGTCCGAATCCGACAGCGGGTCGGTCGGTAGGTCGTACTCGACGATGTCTTCGGGCTGAATACCGACGAACTCCGCCTCCGGCGTCGCGAGGTACTCCGAGAGGTGTGCGGACTTGATGGAGCCGTAGGCGACGGAGCCGTAGATGCGATACGACCACGGGTCGCCGTCGGTGAACACCACGACCGGCAAATCGAGTTCGTCGTGGAGCCGTTTCGTGATTCGGCGGGTCGCACGCGCGGGTTGACCCTTGAGGTGGACGACGATGACGTTGTGTTCCTCGTCGAAGCCGTTCTCCACCAGTCGGTCGCGCATCCCACCGGTCTCGACGCACAGCACGAAGTCGGCGTCGTTGTCGAGGAACTCGATGGTGTCGGGGTTGTTGGGAATCTGATACCCACCTTCACCCACGTCCTTCTGGCAGTGAATCTCCCGTTCGCCGCGGCGGGTCTGCTCGCGGAGATACAGCGGCCCCATGATTGTCGCCCCGGATTCCTCGGGTCGCATGTGGAAGTCCTCGCGGGTGACGCCGCTGACGATTTCGAGGTCCTCGACGAGTTGGTTGGACTCGTCTTGGCCGCTGAACTGTGCACGCTCTTCGTCCCACGACTCCGAGAGGTAGTACAACTCACGCAGCGTCGACGAGCGGTCCTCGTCGAGTTGGTTGGCGAGGAACTCGATGGTGTAGATGGCTTTCAGGAGTTTCTGGGCGCCGCGGACGCTGTTGGCCGACCGCGTGGAGTGGCGGTCGCCGTACACCCACACGTCGTTGTCCTCGTCGAAGACGATGTTGCTCTTCGTCCGGGTCGGTATCTGCATCGAGGGAACGTCTCCCTCGGCGAACTGGTCGTAGAACTCCGCCGCGAGGTCGATGAGTCGCTCGCGGGCGAGTTCGTCCTTCACGTCGGGGTCGGTGTCTGTGCTCATGTTAGGCGTTGATGGTGAGTTTCTCGGCTTCGATACCCTCGACGGAGACGTCGAAGTCGGCGTCGCCGTCGATGTCGTACGCAAGCGTCTCGCTGTCGCCGGCTGCGACCGTCGGCGACCACTTCAGGAACCACTCGCCGTCCATCTCGACGACGGTGGCGTCGTCGTGGTCGCCGGGGTTCGAACTGACGATTTCCGTGATTTCGGGGGCGACGTTCGTGTCGCCGTGGTTGTGGACGGTGAGTTCGACCGTCCCGTCTTCGACGCTCCGCTCGATGAGGACGTTGTTCATGATGCGGGCCAGCGAGTCATCGATATCGAGCGGTTCGCGGCCGGTCACCTCCGAGAGTTTCTCGGCCATCTCCGGCAGGATGTCGGCGATGACGTTCTGTTTGCGGCGGCGTTTCTCCATGGACCGGCGCTTGTTCAGATACGACTTCAACTCGCGGGCGGCCTCGCGCAAGGCGAGTTCGATTTCGTCTTCGATTTCGGGGATGTTGGCGACGGCGTCCTTCGACTCGCTCGTGAACGGAACGTTCGTCGACGCGACGTGAATCATCAACACCGCGGGGCCGTTCGGCATTCCCGACCCGCCGGGTTGGTCCAGGCCGTAGTTCCGCCAGTTGATGTTCTTGACCACGTCGACGGTGGCACAGGCGCCGCGCTGGTAGACCAACGGCACGCGGTTTGCGAACCGGAGCACATCGACTGACCCGCCGTCTTCGAGGTCGCCCCCGTAGGCGATGCCCGCCTCGACGACGAAGGGGTCCCCGCCGTGGACCTCGGCGTCTCGGGTCGCGGAGGCGTAGAAATCGGCCTCGTACTCCTTTTCGAGGCCGGCGTAGACGAGTTCCTCCGAAATCGGGGCGAGACAATCCGTCGGCGGCGAGAGGATGTCCGTCTCCCGCATCGCTTCGAGCAGGCGGGCCGCCGTGTCGCGGTCCTCGGCGACGGATTTGACGTTCGGCACCTCGTCGGGGACGCGAACCGACTGTGACCAGACCGCTTCGACGACGTTTTCGCGGGCCGTCTCGCCGAAACTGGCGTCGTCGCGCTCGATGGTCATGTCTGCGGCCCGGTCGACGAACTCCCGGAGTTCGTCACGCGTGACGCGGTTTCGCTGGTCCTCCTGGTCGTCGAACTTGTCGGCCAGTCGGCGGGCCATCGCCTCGACGACCGCATCGTCTTTCCGACTCGTCGTCGCCTCATCGACCAGTTCATACAGGTCCGAACGGCGGTTCGACGTTATCTCTCCCCACGCTGCCTCGACGGCGTTTTCCCGGACCGTCTCCCCGAACGTCTTGTCGTACTCTTCGCCGACCGCCTCGGCGTGTTCGTCGACCAACGTGACGACCTCGCTGTGGGCGACTCGCCCGGCGTCCTCGACGCTTTCGGCAACGTTGGTTGCGAGTGTCTTCGTCGCTTCGGCACCTTTGTTCGAGACGGCAGCGGTAACCGCCGCCCGGATATCAGTGTCCTCGTGGGCCTGCGGTGCGGACCAGGCGGCCTCCCGACCGAAGTGACGGTCCCGGAGGTTGTCCGCGACGCTGGTTGCCGTCTTCTGGCCGACGCGAGTGAACTCCCCCTGCATGAACCCCGTCACCGAGTAGGAATCCGTCGCGTCCAGCATCTTCAGAAGCGTCCCTAACTCGACGCCGTGGGGATGTGGACGAATCTCTTCGGTCTCCGGCGGCAGGTCGTCGGTCGCCCGCTCGAACTTGAACGACTCCTTCGGTTCGTGGAACTCGATTCGCGCGTGAGGGTTGACGACCGCGGTGTATTTGATGTAATCGTGGAGTTGCTGGCGGGCGCGCATGTTGCCCTCCATCTCCAACTCGATGCGCGTCCCGTGGGGTCGCTCCCAACTGGCACCCTCCTCGACGTCGATTTCGGGTTCGTTCGTGTCGGTGTCGATGGTCAACTCGAAGTACTGGGCGTCGCTGCCGTTGTTGGTCTTGGAGGTGATCTTCGCGGGCTTGCCGGAGGTGAGTTGTGAATAGAGGACAGCCGCTGAGATACCGATACCCTGCTGGCCGCGGCTCTGTTCTCGTGCGTGGAACCGCGAACCGTACAGCAGTTTCCCGAAGACCTTCGGCACCTGCTCTTTGGTGATTCCGGGGCCGTTGTCCTCGATGGTGAGGCGGTAGTAGTCGCCGACCTCCTCGATTTCGACGTATATGTCCGGGAGGATGCCGGCCTCCTCGGTGGCGTCTAAGGCGTTGTCGACGGCCTCCTTGATGGCCGTGACGAGCGCCTTCGCCCCGCTGTCGAAGCCGAGCATCTGCTTGTTCTTCTCGAAGAACTCGGCGATAGAGATGGAGCGCTGGCTGCGGGCGAGCTCCTCCGCGATGGGGTCGGGGTCGGGATCGTCACCGTCGCCCTCCCCGAGTTGCGACTGAAACGAGGTCATTCGTTCTGTGATGAATCCCCCGGTACCTAAAACCTCGTCGCTACCGGAGTGAAAGTGAAAGCCGACGGCGTGGCGCCCCCGCTGACGCCTGTCTGACGCCGCGGAGAACGACCGGCGGCCGAACCCTTTTGCTGTCGGCGGCCGCCGTCAGTGTATGGTAACGGCCACGGAGTTCCTGACGAACACTGTCGCTCGGGCGGTCACCGAACTCGCAGCGGGTGTTCAGGCGGCGATTCCACGGGTCCTCTCAGGGTTGATATTCATCACCCTCGCGTACATTCTTATTCGGGTCGTGTTGGCAGTCCTTCGGCGGTCCTTAGAGCAGGTTTACTCGGACCGACAGTCGCTCGTCGCCGACCTGTTCGTCACCGTCGTGGGCATCTTCATGTGGTTCGGTGTCGGCTTGGCGTTTCTGAAAATCGTCGGATTGGGCGACCTCGCGGCGAGTCTCGGCACCGCCGTCGGCTTCATCGCGTTGGGCATCTCGTATGCGCTCTCGGAGATGATAGAGGACACAGTCGCGGGGGTGTACCTCCTCAAGGACCCCGATTTCGAGGTCGGAGACCGGGTATCAGTCGGCAGCGTCGAGGGAACCGTCGCTGCCATCGAACTCCGAAAGAGTCGATTCACGCTGGAGAACGGCGATACGACGGTTCTCGCCAACCGGGACGTGGAATCGAAGTGGACGAAACGGGGCGGCTGAGAGGGCCGCTTCTCGCGCTTTCGCGCCCGCGCGTGCGGGGGATTTATACCCGGTGGGGAGTTAGGGACGGACAGGTATCCAGATGTCTCAGGATAGTGAATACAGCGCCGGGCAGATTCAGGTACTGGAGGGTCTCGAAGCCGTCCAGAAGCGCCCGGCCATGTACATCGGGTCGACCGATACGCGCGGTCTCCATCATCTCGTCTACGAGGTCGTCGACAACTCCATCGACGAGGCACTCGCTGGCCACTGTGACTCCATCGAGGTGGTCATCAACGAGGACGGCTCGGTGTCCGTCAGGGACGACGGTCGCGGCATCCCCGTCGACACCCACGAGGAGTACGACCGGCCGGCCGTCGAGGTCATCATGACCGTCCTCCACGCCGGTGGAAAGTTCGACAGCAAGTCCTATCAGGTGTCGGGGGGCCTCCACGGCGTCGGCGTCTCCGTCGTCAACGCCCTCTCGAAGTGGCTCGAAGTCGAAATCAAACGCGACGGCGCCGTCTGGCGCCACCGCTTCGACCACGGCGAACCCGAAGACGACCTCGAACGGGTCCGCGACATGGCCGACGACGAGGAGACGGGCACCGAGATTCGGTTCTGGCCCGACGACGACATCTTCGAGACGACCGAGTTCACCTTCTCGACGCTCGAATCGCGACTCCGGGAACTCGCCTTCCTCAATCCCGGAGTCGAAATCGCGATTCGGGACGAACGTCCCGAGGACCCCGAAGAAATCGTCGAGTCCACCTTCGAGTACGAAGGCGGCATCAAGGAGTTCGTCGAGTACCTCAACGAGACGCGCGACGTGCTCCACGAGGACGTGGTGTACGTCTCCGACGAAGAAGACGACATCCACGTCGAAATCGCTCTGCAGGCGACTGCAGGCGTTCAGGGGTCGATTCACGCCTTCGCCAACAACATCAACACCCGCGAGGGCGGGACACACCTGACGGGATTCAAGACGGCTCTCACTCGCGTCATCAACGACTACGCGACCTCCAACAACATGCTGTCGGACCTCGAGGGTACGCTGAAAGGAGACGACATCCGGGAAGGGATGACCGCGGTCATCTCGGTCAAACATCCTGACCCGCAGTTCGAGGGACAAACGAAGACCAAACTCGGTAACAGCGAAGTTCGCGGCATCGTCGAAAGCGCCGTCCACGAGGAGTTGGCGACGTACCTCGAAGAACACCCCGACACCGCAGAATCCATCATCTCGAAAGCCGTCGAGGCGGCGAAGGCCCGAAAGGCCGCAAAGAAGGCCGAGGAGCTCACGCGCCGGAAATCGGCACTGGAGTCGACGAGCCTCCCGGGCAAACTCGCGGACTGTCAAACGCGTGACCCCGAAGATTCGGAACTGTTTGTCGTGGAGGGCGACTCCGCCGGCGGGTCGGCCAAACAGGGCCGCAACCCCGAGTATCAGGCCATTCTTCCGATTAAAGGCAAAATCCTCAACGTCGAGAAACACCGACTCGACCGCATCCTCGAAAACAACGAGATTCGGAACCTCATCACCGCCATCGGGACGGGTATCGGCGAGGAGTTCGACATCGAGGAGGCCCGCTATCACAAGATAATCATCATGACGGACGCCGACGTCGACGGCGCCCACATCCGGACGCTCCTGTTGACGTTCCTGTATCGGCACATGACGCCGCTCATCGAGTCCGGCTACGTCTACGCCTCCCAGCCGCCGCTGTACCGCATTCGGTACAAGGGAGAGACCTACGACGCGATGACCGAAGACGAACGGGAGGAAATCATCGAGGACGTCTGCGACGGCAACCCCTCGCAGGTCCAGCGGTTCAAGGGCCTCGGCGAGATGAACCCAGAACAACTCTGGGAGACGACGATGAACCCCGAGAACCGCATTCTCAAGCAGGTCACCATCGAGGACGCCGCCGCGGCCGACCGGATGTTCTCGGTGCTGATGGGCGACGCCGTCGAGCCGCGAAAGCAGTTCATCAAGGAACACGCCGACGCCGCCGAATGGGTCGACATCTGAGGACGAACGACGAGACACCACCAGTTCACACATGAGTTCAGAGACACCCGAACCTCCGGACGAACCCGCAGACCGAGTAGAGCCCGTCCGCATCGAAGACGAGATGGAGCAGTCATACATCGACTACGCGATGAGCGTCATCGTCGGGCGTGCCTTGCCCGACGCGCGCGACGGTCTCAAACCCGTCCAGCGGCGCATCCTGTATGCGATGTCGGAGATGGGCGTCACCGCCCACGCCGGCCACCGCAAGTCCTCGTCGATTATCGGCGAGACGATGGGTAACTACCACCCCCACGGCGACAGCGCGATTTACGACGCCCTCGCCCGGATGGCACAGGACTTCTCGCTTCGCTATCCGCTGGTCGACGGGCAGGGTAACTTCGGGTCGGTCGACGGCGACCCGCCGGCGGCGATGCGGTACACGGAGGCCCGGATGGCCCCCATCGCCGAGGAACTGCTGGCGGACATAGAGAAGGACACCGTCGACTTCGAGAGCAACTACGACGACCGGCTTACCGAACCCGACGTGTTGCCCGCGCGGGTGCCGAACCTGCTCGTGAACGGTGCCTCGGGTATCGCAGTTGGGATGTCGACGAACATCCCGCCGCACAACCTCGGCGAGATAATCGACGCCTCCATCCACCTCATCGACAACCCCGACTGTTCGGTGTCGGACCTCATCGATACCCCGAACTCCGAGGGGTACGTCAAGGGGCCTGACTTCCCGACCGGCGCGAAAATCGTCAACCGCGAGGGGTTGATGAACGCCTACACGGAGGGGCGGGGTCGACTCCGCGTGCGTGCGGACATCGACGTGGAGTACACCGACCGCGGCGGCGACCGCATCGTCATCAACGAGATGCCGTACCAGCAGAACAAGGCCCGCCGCATCGAGCGCATCGCCGAGGACGTTCAGGAGGGCAAAATAGAGGGGATAAGCGACATCCGCGACGAGTCCGACCGGACCGGAATCCGCGTGGTCATCGACTGCAAACGCGGTGCGAACGTCGACGTGGTGAAGAACCAACTGCTCGAACACCACCTCGAAAATACGTTCTCGGTCATCTCGTTGGCGCTGGTCGACGGACAACCCCGGGTGTTGAACCTCAAGGAGATGCTCGAACAGTTCGTCGAGCATCGCCGCGAGGTCGTCCGCCGGCGCTCGCAGTTCGAACTCGAGGAGGCCGAAGACCGCGCCCACATTCTCGAAGGCCGTCTCGTCGCCTTGGGCAACGTCGACGACGTCGTCGAACTCATCCGCGGCAGCGACGACCGCGACGCCGCAATCGCCGGGTTGGAGACCGAGTTCGAACTGTCGACGGAGCAGGCCGAGCACATCGTCCGGATGCAGTTGGGGTCGCTCACCTCGATGGAGGCCGGTGAGGTCGAAGCCGAGTACGAGGAGGTACAGGCCGAAATAGAGCGTCTCGAAACCATCCTCGGCGACGAGTCGGAACTGCTCGAAGTCATCAAAGGGGAACTCCGCGAAATCAAAGACGAGTACGCCGACGACCGCCGCACCGAAATCATCGAGGACGCGGGGTCGGTCACCCGCGAGGACCTCATCGCCGAGGAGGAAGTCGTCGTCGTCGTCACCGAGGAAGACTACGTCAAGCGGATGACGCTTTCGGAGTTCGACACCCAACACCGCGGCGGGAAGGGCATCATCGGGACGCGCCCCAAAGAGGGCGACCGCGTCTCGACGGTGTTCACCGCCTCGACACACGACTACCTGCTCTGCTTTACCAATCAGGGGCAGGTGTACCGCCTGAAGGTGTTCGAGTTGCCGGAGATGGGTCGGACCGCTCGGGGAACCTCCGCGGTAAACGTCCTCGATTTGGACGACGGCGAGGAGATTACGGCCGTCGTCAACACCGACGACATCGACGACGGCTACCTCGCGATGGCGACTCGCGGCGGCTACGTCAAACGAACCGCGGTCTCGGACTTCGAGAACGTCCACTCCGGCGGCATCCGTGCCGTCCGACTGGAAGACGACGACGCGTTGGTCGACGTGGAAGTCACCGCCGGAAATGGCGACCTGCTCATCGGGACCCGGGGCGGAATGACCATCCGCTTCGACGAGGCCGACGCCCGGCCGATGGGCCGCTCCGCCCGCGGCGTCAACGGAATCAAGCTACAGGAAGACGACGAAGTCGCCGGACTCGTCGCGGCCGAACCCGACGACGACCGCGACCTGCTGACGGTGACGCGGAACGGCTACGGCAAGCGGACGCCGCTGAGCGAGTACCGCCAGCAGTCCCGCTACGGGAAGGGCCTCATCGACATCAAAACCGACGAGCGAAACGGCCCCGTCTGTGCCATCAACGCCGTCTCGGAAGGTGACGGACTCGTCATCATGAGCGAATCCGGCCAAATCATGCGAACGCACGTCGACGAGGTCTCTGAAGTGGGCCGAAACACGAAAGGCGTCGTCGTGATGCGTCTCGACGAGGACGACCACGTTTCCGGCGTCGACGTCGTCGACAACACCGGAGGCGACGACGCGTCCGCCGAGGAGACCGACGAGTAGCGATCGAGACCCCAACGCTGTCCACTTCGCAACCGTTTTGTACGGTAGTGCGTACCACTATCCATGTCAGACGCGGACGACAACGAGTTCGGCGAGTTCGGTGGGCGCTACGTTCCCGAACCAATGCTCGAACCCCTCGAACAGTTGGCCGGTGCGTTCGACGACATCGTCGATAGCGAAGAGTTCCAAGCGGAGTTCCGGCACGTCCTCGAACAGTACGCCGGTCGGCCGACGCCGCTGTTCCACGCCGAGAACCTCAGCGAGGCCTACGGCGCCGACATCTACCTCAAACGAGAGGACTTACTCCACGGCGGCGCACACAAAATCAACAACGCCATCGGGCAAGCGCTGTTGGCGAAGAAGGCGGGCAAAGAGCGCATCATCGCCGAAACCGGCGCCGGACAACACGGCACCGCGACGGCGATGGTCGGTGCACTGTTCGACCTCGACACCGAGGTTTACATGGGGAAGAAAGACGTCGAGCGTCAGGAGATGAACGTCTTCCGGATGCGACTGATGGGCGCCGAGGTCAACGAAGTCACCCGCGGCGGGTCCGGGTTGGCCGACGCCGTCGATGCCGCCTTAGAGGACTTCGCCGAGAACATGGACGACACCCACTACCTCGTCGGCAGCGTCGTCGGTCCGGACCCGTTCCCGCGGATGGTCCGGGAGTTCCAGTCGGTCATCGGCAAGGAGGCCCGCGAGCAGGCCAAAGAGCAAATCGGCGGCCTCCCGGACGCCTGCGTCGCCTGCGTCGGCGGCGGGTCGAACGCAATCGGCTTGTTCGACGCCTTCCGAGACGACGACGTGGACTTCTACGGTGGCGAAGGCGGCGGTGAAGGCGCGGACTCCAAGCGCCACGCTGCACCGCTTGCGGCGGGCAACGAGGAGGTCATCCACGGGATGAAGACCCGCGTCATCGACGACGATGTGGAGGTCCACAGCGTCTCCGCCGGACTCGATTACCCCGGCGTGGGCCCGGAGCACGCCATGTTCCGTGCTGTCGGCCGCTGTGAGTACCGCGGTATCACCGACGACGAGGCGCTGGCCGCGTTCCGGGACCTCTCGGAGTTGGAGGGCATCATCCCGGCGCTGGAAACCGCCCACGCCGTCGCGTTGGCCGGACAACTGGCCGACGAGGGCAACCACGACACCATCGTCGTGAACCTCTCGGGTCGCGGCGACAAGGACATGCAGCAGGTCGCCGAGATGCTCGACTTGTAGACGAGTTCCCGACCGATTTCAGAGAATCACTTTTCCGAGGCCACTCGCGATTAACTCGACAGCCAACTCCGCAGTTCTGTTGTGTGAATCGAGGATGGGGTTGACCTCGACGACCTCCATCGACCGGACGGCACCGGTATCGGCGATGAGTTCCATCGCGGCGTGTGCCTCTCTGTACGTGACGCCGCCACGAACGGGTGTCCCGACGCCGGGGGCCTCGTCAGGGTCGAGAATGTCCATATCGAGGCTGACGTGCAGCGCGTCGACTCCGTCGAGCGCCGCGGCGATGGCATCCTCGATGACCGGCACGAGCCCCCGGTTGTCGATGTGGCTCATCGTGAACGCCGTCACGTCGCTGTCACGGATGGCGTGGCGCTCCTTTTCATCGATATCTCGGAGACCGACCATCGCGATGTTCTCCTCGTCGATGTCGGCGTTGGCCCACCGCTTCTCGGCGAACGCCCCACGTCCGAGCATGGCCGCCACAGGCATCCCGTGGACGTTCCCGCTCGGGGACGTTTCCGGCGTGTTGAAATCGCCGTGGGCGTCGAGCCAGAGGATGCCGATGTCCTGGTCCGCGCTCGCCCCACCGACGCTGCCGATAGCGATGGAGTGGTCGCCGCCGAGGACCAAAGGGAGGTCGCCGTCGTCGATGGCGTCGGCGACGGCGCTCTCGACGCGGCGACACACCCAACGCGTCTCTCGGAGGTACTTCGCTCGGCCCTCTCCCGGCGTTTCGGCGTTCGGGTCTCGACCCTCTGGTCGCGGGACGGGCAGGTCACCGGCATCGTCGTAGGAAAGGCCGACGTCTCGGACGGTATCGGCGAGACCAGCGTACCGAATCGCCGACGGCCCCATGTCGACGCCACGTCGGTCCGCACCGAGGTCCATCGGCGCACCGATTACTCGGAGGTCCATACCACCGGTACAGTACCGACCGTCTAAAAACCGCCGCCAGTGCCCTTCACGTCAGCGACCGTGAGGAAACCGAACGCCGGCGAAACGCATTGTCCCACCGTCGGGTTTAAGGACGGAACTATCGAATGATAGCCTATGTCATCAATCGAGCTCACCCCCAGTCAGAAGACGATTCTTCAGGAGCTCATCAACCTTCACCGTGAGTCCGAAAGCGCCGTCAAGGGGGAAGACATTGCCGAACAGGTAGACAGAAACCCCGGGACGATTCGCAACCAGATGCAGAGTCTCAAGGCGCTCCAGTTGGTCGAAGGTGTACCCGGACCGAAAGGCGGCTACAAGCCTACAGCGAACGCCTACGACGCGCTGAAGATACAGGAGATGGACCAAGCGGCGGACGTCCCCTTCCGACACGACGGCGAACTCATCGAGAGTGCGAACGTCCAAGAAATCGACCTCACGAGCGTCCACCACCCCGAGTTGTGCCGTGCCGAAATCAAACTGCAGGGCTCCATCGCCGATTTCAGCGAGGGTGACGACATCACCGTCGGGCCGACTCCGCTGTCGCGACTCCTCATCGCGGGAACCATCGAGGGCAAAGACGACACGAACAACAGCCTCATCCTCACCATCGACAAGATGGAGGCACCGGCGGGCAACGAAGAGGCCGCCCACTGATACCGAGGCACAATCGCCCGAAGGGAGTCGATTCGGCAACTTTCGCCGGCCGTGCGGTTCCAACAGGTTTGTATCGGAGGCATCCCCACTGTCTTACATGACGGACGACGTCGTCGTGCTCGGGTCCGGCTATGCCGGCACCGGCGCGGTCAAACGGCTCGAATCGGAACTCGACGGAGAGGCAGACATTACGTGGGTGTCAGACGTCGACCACCACCTTGTTCTCCACGAATCCCACCGCTGTATCCGCAATCCAGAGGTACAGGAGAAGATCACGTTCTCGGTGTCGGAAATCAAGTCGCCGTCGACCCGGTTCGTACAGGGCCGCGTCGAGGGGATCGACACCGAGGACCGTCAGATTACGCTCGACGACGACTCGACCATCGACTACGACTACCTCCTCGTCGGATTTGGCTCCCAGACTGCCTTCTTCGGTATCGACGGCCTCGAAGAACACTCCCTGACGCTGAAGACGCTCGACGACGCCCTCGAAATCCACGAGGCCATCACCGAGGCTGCCCGGGAAGCCTCGCGGAACGACCCTGCACAGGTCATCGTCGGCGGTGCCGGCCTCTCCGGCATCCAGTCCGCCGGCGAAATCGCGGAGTTCCGAGACAAACACCGCGCCCCGCTCGACATCCACCTCGTCGAGGGCCTCGACAACGTCTTCCCGAACAACGACCCCGTCGTGCAGGCGAAACTCCGCAAACTGCTCGAAGAGAAGGACGTCGAGATTCACACCGGCGAGTTCATCGGCGAGGTCGACGAGGAAACCGTCTACGTCGGCGACGAGACGGAACTCGACTACGATGTGCTGCTGTGGACCGGCGGTATCACCGGCCAAGACGCCGCCGAGACGGCCGAGGTCGACAAGGACGAACGGAGCAACCGCATCGAGTCCGCCTCGAACTTCCAGACCTCCGACGAGCGCATCTTCGCCCTCGGCGACGCCGCGCTCATCGACCAGCCCGGACAGGAACAACCCGCACCGCCGACCGCACAGGCCGCCTGGCAGGCCGCCGAGGTCGCCGGCGAGAACATCGCCCGCACCATCCGCGGCCAGCCGCTGAAGGAGTGGGAGTACGACGACAAGGGGACGCTCATCTCCGTCGGCAGCAAGGCCGTCGCCCACGACGTGAAGGGACTGCCTGTCGACACCTTCGGCGGCCCCGCCGCAAAGGCGCTGAAAAAGACGGTCGCCGCACGCTGGATTAAGACGGTCAATGGGTTCGCCGACGCCGCAAAAGCGTTCCCGGACATGTAAACCCACTTTTTGCACACTCCGGCGGTTCCTCGAGGGCGAACACGCCTCCGTGGCAAAAACTTGGGGGGAATATGCGCGAGCGCCTCCTGCGGCGCCCAAAGGGCGCGTTAGTCGGCACTCGCTACGGCGACTCGACGGCACAGCCGTCTCGTCGCCGCGAACCGCGCTCGCTTCGCTCGCGCGGATGCTTTACTTCCGTTACCCATCATCAAGCGACAGCCCCGCGTGCCAGTGGTCGACACCTGCGTTAGCCTTCTCTCGGTCCATCTTCGACAACAGCGCCGCCGCGAGTGAGGCAGTTTCGGCGGCCTTCCGCTGGCCCTCGGTTCTGAACTCGCCGGTGACGCGGTTGGCGTAGACGGTACAGACGGCTCCGGCCCGGAGCCCGTACAGACTCGAAAGCGTGAGGATGGCGCTGGCTTCCATCTCGAAATTCAGGACCCCTGCCGCTTGTAGTTCTTCGATTCGCTCCTCGGCGCCGGCGGCACGGAACCCCTCGAATCCCGGCCGTGACTGCCCGGCGTAAAACGAGTCCGTAGAGCAGGTGACGCCGAGGTGGTAGTCGTGGTCGAGTCGCTCGGCGGCGGTCACGAGCGCCGTGACCACCTCGTCGTCGGCGGCCGCTGGGTAATCCTCGCGGACGTACTCGTCGCTCGTTCCCTCCTGTCGGACCGCCGCCGTCGTGATGACGAGGTCGCCGACGGACGCCTCCTCCTGTATCGCACCACAGGAGCCGACCCGGATGAACGATTCGGCGCCGATGCGGGCGAGTTCCTCGACGGCAATGGCCGCCGACGGCGAGCCGATTCCGGTCGACGTAACCGCGAGCGGTTCGTCGTCGTACATCCCCGCAAGCGTTCGATACTCGCGGTGAGAGGCCCGCTCGCGATACTCATCCCAGCAGTCCGCGATTATCTCGACGCGGTTCGGGTCGCCCGGAAGGAGTACCGGTCCCTCGATGTCCCCGTCGGCGAGTTCGACGTGATACTGTTCGTCGTCGTTCGGGTCTTCGCTGTCGGCGGTCATTCGAGATGCTCCATCGTGATGGTGTTCGGGAGAAGTTCGCCGAGCGTGTACGTCGTCGTCCCGTCCTCGCCCTCACAGACAACGCGGAAATCAGCGGCACAGAACTCCGACAGCGACTGTCGGCACATCCCACAGGGCGTGACGCCGTCCCGGCGGTCCGAACTGACCGCGACCGCTTCGAACTCCCGATGGCCATCCTCGACGGCTTTCGACAGCGCCAACTCCTCGGCGTGGACGCTGTTGGAGTAGTTGGCGTTCTCGATGTTACAGCCGGTGTACACCGACCCGTCGTCGGTTTTGAGGGCTGCCCCGACGTAGTACTCCGAGTACGGCGCGTAGGACCGCTCGACGGCCTCGCGAGCGATTTCGAGTAGTTCCCTGTCGTCCATACGCCGGGACTCGGCCGCCCAGCGCAAATACCTGCCGTCGACGGCTTCGGCGGCATCGGGGCCGGGGCTACGACACGTCGTCGATGGCCTCGACGACGACCTCTCTAACGTCGCCGACGAGCGCCTCGACATCGTCGCTTTCGGCGTAGATGCGGACGTACGGTTCGGTGCCGCTGGGACGGACCAGCGTCCACGAGGCGTCGTCGAAGGTCAACCGGACGCCGTACTCGGTGTCGACCGACGCCTCGGGGAACGACTCCGGGAGTCGGGATTCGAGAACATCCATCGTTGGCCCCTTTCGGTCGTCGGGACAGTCGACGCTTACCTTCCTGTAGGGTCGCTCGGCAATCGGTGCCCGGAGTTCCGCGAGGCCATCGCGTGCAATCAACGCACCGACGACCGCGGCGCTGGTGACGCCGTCTATCCACGGTCCGAAGCCGGTATGGACGTGTTTCCACGGCTCCGCCGCGAAGACGACATCGGTGTCGGCCGTCCCCGTATCCCGGACGGCGGCGACGCCCTCGTGAAGCGCGCCGAGTCGGACCCGTTCGATTCGGCCGTCGTGCGTCTCGACGTGTTCGTCGATGCGCGCCGAGGCGTTCGGCGTCGTCACGACGACCGGGTCGGCGGCGTCGCTCTGGCGGGTGTAAAAGCCCGCGAGCATCGCGAGGATGGTGTCCTCGTGGACTATTTCGCCTTCCTCGTCGACGACCACGATGCGGTCTGCGTCGCCGTCGTGGCCGATGCCGAACTCGAAGTCGCCGTCGGCGACGAACGCACGAAGGTCTTCGAGGCTCTCGGGTGTGGGTTTCGACTCGCGTCCGGGGAAGTGGCCGTCGACGTTGGCGTTGAGCGCGACGACGTCGGCACCGAGCGCTCGGAGGACTTGGGGAGTCGCGACGCTCGCCATCCCGTTGCCGCAGTCGACGGCGACTTTCGTGTTTTCACAGTCACCGACGACTCGACGCGTGTACTTGACGATGGTGTCGCGATAGTCGTCGAGTACCTCTTCGCGGGTCGAATCTCCCCACGCGCTCCAGTCGGTCGGTCCCGTCCCCCCGTCGACGCGTGATTCGACCGCCACCTCGGCCGTACGGTCGTACTCCGTTCCGTCGACGAACAGTTTCAGTCCGTTGTCCTGCGGTGGATTGTGACTCGCCGTGACCATCACGCCGCGACGTCCCCGAGAGGCGTAGGCGAGCGCCGGCGTCGGGACGCGGCCGACCCTGACAACCTCGGCGCCGCCGCTTGCTATTCCGGCTTCGACCGCTGCGGCGAGCGCCGGACCAGTTTCGCGGCCGTCGCGGCCGACGACGAACGTCTCGCCGTCTACGGCCGCGGCTCTGCCGACCGCGAGCGCGAGCGACGGCGTCACCGCCGTCGTCGCGTCGCCCCGAATCCCGGCGGTTCCGAACAGTTCCATACCCGGAGTTGTGCGGCGGGCGCACTTGAATCGTGGCGAACGACAGCGCTCCCGTCCGGCAGCCCTCACGCTGTGCTTCGGCCTCGGCGGACTGCCGGCGTCCGTTCAGAGCATGGGCGCTCTGGCCGCGTTTCCGTACATATATCGTGGGGTGCCGGGGTGGTGACCCTATGCGATGTCGCGGCTGGTGTCGATGTCGACCTCGTCGGACAGTTCCAGTTTGATGACGTCCGAAAGCGCCTGACCACCGCGAAACTTTGGGACGGCGAGGCGGTTCTCGATGCGGTCGCCCTTCACCGAGGTGTCGAGTTGGAACACCAAATCCGCCATGTGTTCTGTGGTGTCTCGCAGGTCGGGAACGTTGCGGCCGTCGAGACAGTGCAGGATCGCGAGTCCTCCCGTGTTGTAGATGTGATTCTGGAGTTCGTTCATGAAGTTCCGATAGCGGGTCGGCTCCTGGCGTTCGAGCACGTCGGCAGGGTCGATAATGAGATTCGAGGACTCCGGAAGCGCGGAGACGAGTTTCGTCGCGTTGTCGAGTGGGGCGTCGCCCGTCACGTCCCGCACCGTCGGGTCTCCCGTCATCGTGTTCGAGTTGTCGATGCTGTTGGAGACCGAATCGCCTGTTCTGTCCAGTGAGAGATACAGCGTCCCGCGAGTGGCCGTGAGTTCGTACAGGAACAGTTCCGCTTGGCTTGCAGGCTGGGCGGTGAGCGCCACGATGCTCCCGGCCGGAATCCCACCGTTGAGCTTCCGGTCGAGAACGTTAATTCCGGTTCTGAGGCGCTCGCTCATCTGTTCGGTTTAGCATGTCCACCTGATTAAATGTTCTGGCAGGGTTGTGTGTTGATTCGGCAAGACAGCGGTTGAGACTGCAAACCACGGGAGCGATGTGCGGAGTCCGGTCGGGTCGGGAGATTCAAGAGCGTCCGGGGCGGGTCTTTCGGTAATGCGCCACGATTACCTGATAAGCGCGAAGCAGTTGTCGCGTGGCGATATCGAGGCGGTGTTGGACCGCGCCGCCGAAATCGCCGACGACCCCGGCGCGGTCGCTCACTCCCACGACAACGACCTCCTCGGGTTGTTGTTCTTCGAGCCGAGTACGCGGACGAAGATGTCCTTCGACACCGCGATGAAGCGGCTCGGTGGCGACACCGTCGACATGGGGAGCGTCGAGTCCTCGTCGGTCAAAAAGGGCGAGTCGCTGGCCGACACCGTTCGCGTCATCGAGGGATACACCGACGCCATCGTCCTCAGACACCCCTCCGAGGGCGCCGCGAAACTGGCCAGCGAGTTCGTCGACGTGCCCGTCATCAACGCGGGCGACGGCGCGGGCCAACACCCCACTCAGACGCTATTGGACCTCTACACCATCCGCGAGAACGCCGGCTTCGACGACCTCACCATCGGCATCATGGGCGATTTGAAGTACGGCCGGACGGTCCACTCGCTGGCCCACGCGCTGACGAACTTCGACGCCAGCCAGCACTTCATCAGTCCAGAGAGCCTGCGACTGCCGCGTAGCGTTCGCTATGACCTCCACGAGGCCGGTGCGCAGGTCCGCGAACACACGGACATCGAGAACGTCCTCGAAGCACTCGACGTGTTGTACGTCACCCGCATCCAGCGGGAGCGGTTCCCCGATGAGAACGAGTACCGGCAGATAGCGGGCGAGTACCGCATCGACGCCGACCTGCTGGAGAAAGCCAAGGACGACCTGACGGTGATGCATCCGCTGCCGCGCGTCGACGAAATCGCACCCGAAATCGACGAAACGGAGTACGCGACGTACTTCGAACAGGCACACAACGGCGTTCCCGTCCGAATGGCGCTGCTCGATTCAATCCTATGACCGACACAGAACTCCGCGTCTCGAAAATCGAAAGCGGCACCGTCATCGACCACATCGCCGGCGGTCAGGCGCTCAACGTCCTCGCTATCCTCGGCATCGACGGCACCTCGGGCGAGGAGGTCTCCGTCGGAATGAACGTCCCCTCCGACCGACTCGGCCGCAAGGACATCGTGAAGGTCGAAGGCAGAGAGTTGAGTCAAAACGAGGTCGACGTGCTGTCGCTCATCGCGCCTGCCGCGACAATCAACATCGTCCGCGAGTTTGACGTGGTCGAGAAACATCGCGTCTCTCGCCCCGAAAGCGTCGTCGGTGTACTGTCGTGTCCGAACGCCAACTGCATCACCACGGAAAACGAACCCGTCGAATCGCGCTTCGAGGTCCTCGACGAGGGCGTCCGGTGTGCATACTGCGATACCATCATCAGGGAGTCGCTGGCCGCACACATCAGCGTCGCATAGGGATGTCGTCGTGGCTCGGCCGCTCCGGGGGAAAGACTATGCCGTTACGGTTCGTCCGTGATACCGTATGTCGAAGAAAGCTATCGCGCTGGTCCTCCTCGCTGCAGCAGTCCTGCTGTACGTGAAGAAACAGTAAGCGTACCGCCACCCAACCACTCTTCCGAACGACTTACCCACGCCGAGTGCCGACTACGGGTATGTACGGCGTCGTCACGCGAAACGAAGAGGAGGCACGCTGGCCGGAGTTCGACCGCGCGTTCTACGAGGTGAAAGACGTCTCGGGGCGCTCTGCGGACCCCATCGCGGATGCGGTGAGTATGGTGTCGTGTTTCGGTGACAACGCCGCGGCCGACGGCAACGAGGACATCGTCCCCGTCAACCCGGAGGGCCAGCGGGCGACTCGCGAGCGGACCTACTTCGATTGGGCCTACGTCTGTCCGACCCACGAGGGGTATCGGGAGGGACTCTTGGAGATAATCGAGGATTGTGCCGAAGTCAACCCGGACGTCCGCCTCGACGACATCGGCTTCCCGCGGGCGGAGTACTGCTACTGTGACCGCTGTAACGCGGCCTTCGAGTCGTGGGTCGAGACACGCCACGAAAACGGTGAGGGGCCACCGCCGGAGGAGACGACCATCGAGGACCGCTACGAGTGGCGCGCCGATGTCATCACCGAGTTCGTCGAGGCGGCCGCAGACCGGATTCCGGGAACCACCTACATGACGCTGTACCCCGACCCCTACGAGGGACACCTCTACGAGCGCGCCGGCATCGACCTCAACACAATCGAGGAGTACGTCGACGAGTTCGTCGTCCCGCTGTACGACACCCACTACGGGACGACCTACTGGCTCGAAACCATCGCCAGCGGGTTCGTCGACCGCCTCGATACGCCACTCAGCATCGAACTCTACGCCGTCGACGTGGACATCGACGACTTGATTCACGCCGCCGAAGTCGCCAGCGAGTACGGCGAGTCGGTGCTGTTCGGCTACGACGCCTCGACGGCGCGGGCGCTGTTGCGACGAATGGACGCCGACGAGAGCGAAGGCGTCGAGTGGTAGTCAGGCGACGGCGCGTACAGCGTCGATGAGGTCCTCGCGGTCGCGGGTGTCCTCGGGGACCGACGGCGGGTCGAACCACCGCGCCGCGCTGATTTCATCGTCGGGGTCGGCTATCGCCGTGTCGGTCGTCTCCGCCCGCGCACGGAACACCGGGAGGACGCCCCACGTCCGGTGGCCCCCACAGGTAATCTCGACGCGGTTGAGCATCGCCAGGCCGTCGTAGGCGGCGTCGACGCCGGCTTCCTCCTGTAGTTCCCGCTCGGCGGCCTCGCGGAACGACTCCGAACCGTCGACGCCGCCGCCCGGGAGAACCCACAGGTCGACGCCCTCGTGACGCACGAGGAGGACCTCCCCCGACGGACGGTATACGAGCGTGTGGGCACCGTAGGGTGCGCCGCTGCGTTGGATGCGTTCGGCAAGCGTCCGGAACCGCCCGCGTGAGACGTGTTTCCGGTAGGTGCGTTCGAGGAGCCCCTCGCCGTAGGTGTCGACAGTCCGGTGGTACGCCTGTGCGGCGCGCTGTTCGGCCTCGTCGGCGAGATACCAGAGGCCGTCGACGGTCGTCACGGCCTCATCACCCCTTCGGAAAAGGCGAACGCGGGAGGAAAGCGTGTACGAACGGCAGGGACGGTCATATACGGTCGTTCGTGCCACCGTCTCAAAAGCCGTTCGAACCGGGAAACGACGGGCTTTTTCCGCACGGGCGAGAATCCGCGGGTATGGCATTCGAGAAGGGCGACAACGTCGTCTTCCACGACAAGCACAGCGAGTACGACGGCGAGACCGGCGAGGTGACGCAGGTCTCCGAGACGATGTTCGGCGACAACACCTACATCGTCCAGTTCGAGGAAGGACAGGAAGCGGGCATCCCCGAGGACTCCTTGGAGGCTGCCGACGCGGACGACGAAGACGAGGAGTGAGCCGATGAGCGCCGTCCCGTTCCACTACGTCGACCTGCGTGCGTTCTGTTATGCGACAGAGGACGAAAAGCGGGTCGAGGCGGCGCTGCGGACGTTTCTCCCCGAAGACGTCGACATCGAACGCGAGGAGACCGAGGGCCACCACGGCGACCGCATCCTCGTGTTGTCGGTACGACTCGAACGCGCCGACGAGGTGCGACACGTCCTCTCGGCGTTGGCGCGACTGGACGACTTCCAGCGACTCATCGACGAACTCGACCAGCGGGTCGACGACAACTGCGCCTTCTTCATCCAACTCGACAAGCAGGCCGCCTACAAAGGCGACGTCGAACTCGGAACGGGGTTGATGCTCCGCGGCAAGGTCGAAGCCTACCCCGCCAAGAAGGAGAAGGCGGTCGAGACGGCCGAGGAGGCGCTTCAGGAGTTGGCCGAGGAAAGCGACTGACTACGCGTTGCGGTCCAGCAGGGCACCCATCGCGGCCCGTTCGGCTTTTCTGAGGTGCTCGGAAGCGGTGCCCGGCGCACAGCCGAGCCGTTCGCCGACCTCCTCGACGGTTCCCGCCCGCGGAACGTCGTAGTAGCCCACATCGAACGCCGCGACGACGGCCTCGTACTGCCGGTTGGTGAGGTCGACGCCCGAGGTCAACTCGGGCGTGTCGTACTCCCCGACGCGTTCGATGTCGACGCTGGCGGCCGCCGGAACGTCTTCCAGAGCCGTCTGCAGTGCCTCGGGTTCGCCGACCGCGGTTAGTCGGGCCGTACCGTCGCTGTGGAACTCGACCGGCGGGATGACGAGCAGTCCCGGCCGCTGGAAGGCGTCCTCCAGTCGCATGTCGAATTCGCTGGACCGTTCTCGGATGTAGGCGTAACACGCCTCGTCGTCGAGTGGCGTGATTCGATACTCCACGATGCGGTCTGTCGCCTCCAGCGCGTCGGCGTAGGCTTCGCGGTCGCCCTCGACGTAGAACAGAAGCGTCGCACGGCCGTCCTCGGCGCGGTGGCTGTGTAGCAGTTGGTCGTTGACGAGCGCCTCGTCCCGCGTGAGCCGACGGTGGACGGGGTGCATCGCCGCCTCTTCGAACCGCAGGGTACAGCGGAGGGACTTCATCGTTGCGGGGCGTTCGGCCGCGCATAACTTAAAAGGCCGAACTCGTGAGGCAGTATTCATGTCCCGATGCCGTCGGTAACGTCGCGTATGTCGACTGACGCCGTTGCCCGACAGCGCTCGGAGACCCCCGTCCCGGAGGCGCTTTCGGAATTCGCGATTGGCTACGAGACCCACGAGAACGCCCCGGCGGTGGTCGTCCGCGCCGACGAGGTCGCGGACGCCCTCGAAGCGGCCCGGTCGCTCGGATACGACCACTGCGCCTGTGTCACCGCACAGGCCTACGAGGACCGCTACGAGACGGTGTATCACCTCCGCAGTTACGACGACCCGACGGATGAACTCGGCATCGTCGTCCCGACGACCAGCGACGCGCCGGTCAGCGAGTCCGGTGCGTCGGTGTACCCAACCGCCGAGTGGCACGAGCGGGAGGCCTACGACCTCGTCGGCATCGAGTACGCCGACCACCCTGACCTGCGCCGCATCCTGCTGCCGGAGACCTGGCAGGGACACCCACTGGCTCCAGACTACGACATCGAATCGTCGCAGGTGGTCCCCTATCGCGAACACGCAAATCCCCTCCAGGACGACAAACGGCGAGGAGATACGATGTTGGTCAACGTCGGGCCACATCACCCGGCGACACACGGCGTCCTGCACCTCGAAGTCACACTGGACGGCGAGACGGTCGCCGACGTGGAACCCGACATCGGCTACATCCACCGCTGTGAAGAGCAGATGTGCCAGCAGGGTACCTACCGCCACCAGATAATGCCGTACCCCGACCGCTGGGACTGGGGCGGTGGCGGCATCCTCAACGAGTGGGCTTACGCCCGCACCGCCGAGGATCTCGCCGACATCGAGGTCCCCGAGTACGCACAACTCATCCGGACGATGGCCGCGGAGTTGAGCCGTATCCTCTCGCATATGCTCGCCGTCGGTGCCTACGCGCTCGACGTGGTCGGCGATTTCAACGCCACGTGGCAGTACGCCTTCCGGGACCGCGAACTCGTCCAGGAGATTCTCGAGGATTTGACCGGCCAGCGACTCATGTTCAACTACTTCCGGTTGGGCGGGGTGGCCTGGGACATCCCAGGCGACCGAGAGGAGTTCTTCGAGAAGGTTCGGTCGTTCACGCAGGGGCTGCCGGCGAAGATGCGGGAGTACCACGACCTGCTGTCCTCAAACGAGATACTGCAACTCCGAACGGTCGGCGTCGGCGAACTGCCGCCCGAGACGGCGAAGGCCTACGGCTGTACCGGCCCCGTCGCCCGCGGGTCGGGGGTCGATTACGACCTGCGCCGGGACGACCCCTACGGCTACTACGAGGAGTTGGACTGGGACGTGGTGACCGAAGACGGCTGTGACAACCTCAGCCGGCTGCTGGTCCGACTCGGTGAGGTAGAGCAGTCCGCAAAAATCATCGAACAGTGCGTCGAACTGCTCGAATCGTGGCCGGAAGACGAGCGGACGATTCAGGCCAACGTCCCGCGGACGCTCAAGCCCGACCCCGACACCGAAATCTATCGGGCCGTCGAGGCCGCGAAGGGCGAACTCGGCATCTACATCCGCTCGGACGGGACGGACAAGCCCGCTCGGTTCAAGATTCGCGGGCCGTCCTTTTCGCACGTCTCGGCGCTGCCGGCGATGACCGAAGGCGAGTACATCCCGGACCTCATCGCGACGCTCGGCAGCCTCGACACCATCATGGGCGAGGTCGACCGCTGACCACCCAAAGATTCCTTATCCCTCCGTGACTGCGGACAGTCGATGACGGACGGCGAGACGGCGGAGACGACCGCCGAAGAGGCCTTCGCGCTCGTGGGCAACGAACTCCGGGCGGGCATCCTCCGCGTCCTCGGGGCGACGCCACACGAGAGAGTGTCGTTCTCGGAACTCCGCGAACGCGTCGACAGCGACGTCGACAGCGGCCAGTTCAACTACCACCTTCAGAAACTGGTCGGCCCGTTCGTCGAGAAAACCGACGACGGCTACGTCCTCCGACCGCCGGGGGTGGCGCTGTATCGCGCAATCAAGGCGGGGGCATTCAGCCGAAGTCTCACCGTCGGGGGCTTCGACGCCGACTTCGACTGTTATTTCTGTGAGACGCCGGTTGAGGCCGCCTACGACGACGGACTGTTCACGATGACCTGTCCAGGGTGTGAACACCTCTATGCCCGGACGACGCTCCCGCCAAGCGCCGTCGAGGGCGACCGAAGCGAACTGTTGACCCGAGTCGACCAGTACAATCGCCACCAGATGGGGCTGTCGGCCGACGGCGTCTGCCCGGTCTGTGCGAACCCGATGGCACTGGAGTTCCTCGAAAGCGACGCAGTCGCGTGGGCCGACGGGGCCGAACGACTCGACGTGTTCTGCCACCGCTTCTGTGGCCACTGCGGCCGAGAGCAGTACATGACCGTCGGGTTGGCGTTGCTGCATCATCCCGCTGTCGTCGCTTTTTTCCACGAACACGCTGTCGACGTGACCGCGATTCCACACTGGGAGTTGGCGTTCGTGATGACGGACAACTACCTGACCGTTCGTTCGAAGGATCCCTGGAAGTTCGAACTCGCGGTTCCCTGCGAGGGCGAGACGCTGACGCTTGTGGTCGACGACGAGTTGAACGTTATCGAAGAGGAACGCTCCTGAGTCAGAACAACTCCAGCGTTCGTTTGACGCTTCGGTGCGTCTCCCGTTCGGCGACCATCCGCCCCCGCATCGCGGTGTCGAGAAGCGGCGTCGAGGTGGAGTCGTCGCCATCGAAGAGATGCGTCGTCTCTACCTCGCTTGCAACCGAACCGAGCAGTTGGAACATCGGAGCATACCGCAGCCGCCGAAGCCGATTGCCACTCACCGACAACTCGCCGGTCACGACGGCCGACGACGAGGGCCGGCCGTCGACGATGTCGCGCCACACCTCGTAGGAGCCACGCATGACGAACCCCGTCTCGCGGGCTTCGGGACCGTCGACGACCTCCACCTCGGTACAGCGGCCGTCCTCCAAGCCGACGTAGGCGTACACCGTGTCGTCGACGACGTGGGACTCCAGTTGGTCGAGTTTGTCAGCCAAACTGTCGGGAATGCCGGACTGAATCGGCGCGAACGTCTCCGGGGCGTCGGCGACGGTCACGTCCGACACCGTCTCGTAGACGTGGTCGGGGAGGCCATCGAGCGTCGCCTCGGGTAGTTCTCCGAGCGTCGTCTCCTCGGTTGGAAGGTCGGTGATGACGTACAGCACGTCGCCATCGAAGCCCTGTCCCCACCCTTCGCCGAGTTCCGCGAACGCATCGCTGTCGTTGAGGTGGCGTCTATACTCCTGTAACCACTGTTCAGTCGGGAACTGTGGCATCGGTCTTGCCGCGGACGACGACCTGCCGTACAAAAAGGCTGCTGCCGCGTTTACGCGGGTTCCCTACTCGCCGCGAATCTCGTTCATGTGGTCGATGCGCTGCTGGAGGAGTTCGGCCTTGCCGATGTCGTGGCGGACGCGAAGTCCCTCCTCGCCGGCCTTCGCGAGTGCCTCCTCGGCGATGGCCTCCGCGCCGGTGATGGTCTCGGCCAGTCCGACGACGGCGAACGACCGCGAGGTCGTCGTGTAGACGCCGTCGTCGCGAGCGTCGACGCTGGCGTAGAACAGCAGCGCCTCGCCGGCGCTTTCAGGGTCTATGTTCACCTTCGCGCCGGCCTCGGGGTCGGTCGGGTATCCTTCGGGGACGGCGTACTTACAGACGGTCGCCTGATTCGAGAAGGTGAGTTCCGGCAGTTCCTCGCCTTCGCGGGCGGCGACGAGCAACTCGACGAAGTCGGTCTCCAGCACCGGCAGTGTGTTCATCGCCTCGGGGTCGCCGAAGCGGGCGTTGAACTCGACGACCTTCGGTCCCTCTGCCGTGAGCATGAACTGGCCGTAGAGGATGCCCTTGTAGTCGGGCATCGCCTCAACGACCGCGTCGATGATTTCGACGGCGTCGGTGTAATCGCCCTCCGTCATGAACGGCAATTCGAAGGTGGCGTCGGAGTACGACCCCATGCCGCCGGTGTTCGGCCCCTCGTCGCCCTCGTAGGCGCGTTTGTGGTCCTGGACGGCCGGCGAGACGCGATACTGGCCGTCGGCGACGAACGCCTGTACGGTGAACTCCTCGCCGACGAGGCGTTCCTCCAAGACGTAGGTGTCGTAGTCGCTTTCGAGGACGTACTCGGCGCCCTCCTCTTTGGTAATCTGGTCGCCGGTGACGCGGACGCCCTTGCCGCCGGTGAGGCCGCGCGGCTTGATGGCCAGGTCGCCGTCGTAGTTCCGGATGTAGTCGGCGGCGGCCTCGCCGTCCTCGAAGACCTCGAAGTCGGGACAACCGGGGATAGCGTGGTCCAGCATGAACTCCCGCTGGAAGGCCTTGTCCGTCTCGATGCGCGCCTCGGCCTCTCGGGGGCCGAAGGCGTAGACGCCGGCATCGTCGAGGGCGTCGGCCACGCCCGCGTTCAGTGCGGACTCGGGGCCGATTGCGGCCAGCGTCGCGCCGACCGACTCGGCGAACTCGACGATGGCGTCGGGGTCGGTCTCGTCGACTTCCTCGAACCCCTCCGCGAGGTCGGTGATTCCGGGGTTTCGGTTCGACGCACAGGCGTACAGTTCGGCGTCGGCCGAGTCGTCGACGGCACGGGCGATGGCGTGTTCGCGTCCGCCGCCACCCACGAGGAGTACGGTCTCGGTCATACGCGAAATCGGTGGGCAAAGAAGTGTAAACGTTGCTGTTGGACGCCGACGAAGTGTGCAGGAACGTGAGTATCCGACGGCCGCGTGGCGGCTTCGCCGCCACGGTATCCGGTTGCGCGCTCCGCGCGCAACCCCACTCAGACGTTCTCGTCGAACTGGTAGGCGGCGCCGACCGTCCAGAAGAAGTCGTGGTCGCCGGTTCGGCTCTCCTCGAGGACGCCGTTGAGCGACTGGACGCCGTCGACGCTCCCGCCCCACTCGGCGCTGAACGCGCCGTTTCGGCTGCGGTCGCTGTTCGTCTCGAGGCTCTCGGTCGTCTCGTTGAGCGGGAACGTCGCCGACGGCGCCCCGCCGAGTGAGACGGTTGCCTCACCGTCGCTCCGGGAGAACTGCGCGCTGTCGGCCACCGTTCCGTCTCGGAGTTCGACGTTCGCCGAGAGCATCGCCAAGTCGATGTCGCGCACCAGTCGGTCGTCGGCGGCGTCGGCGGCGACCCACAGCCAGTAGCGATAGCGGTTCTCACCGATTTCGTACACCGACACCGACGCGTCGACGTACAGAAGCGGCGCGTCGGGGTCGACATCGTCGGGGTTCAAACTCGACTCGCTGCCACCGGGGTCGGCCGGGGTCTCCCGTGACAGCGCCAGCCGCTGGACGTAGGCGGTGTCTACGGTGTCCGGTGTTTCGCTTTCGGTGCCCCAGACACCGCTGTCGCCGTAGCGGTCCGACATTGAATCGACGTAGTCGCCGAACGCCGCGCCGTCGAGTTCCGCACCGACGCCCGGGTTCAACGCCCACGTCGTCGACGTCTCGACTCTGGTCTCACGGCGCGTCACGCGCTGCTCGATACAGCCGGCGAGACCGGCCGCCAGCAACCCACCGCCGGCACGGAGGGCGTCCCTACGAGAGAGCTTCATATCGCCCACGACAGGCCGGTGACTCAAATAACCCGCTAATCGCTCGTGGCTCGGTTCGTCGCCGCTCGCCTTTCCCGAGGACTCCCTTCGGTCGTCCTCTCATCGAGACCTCTCGTTTCGCTCGACCGTCCTCGCATCGAGACCCCTCGCTCCGCTCGGCGTCTCGCAAAGCCACGCCGTTTACTAACTTGGCGACCCGACTGCCAGTATGGACAACCGCCTCGACGAGGCGTCTTCGCCGTACCTCAAACAGCACGCCGACAACCCGGTTGCGTGGCAACAGTGGGACGAGGAGTCCCTCGCCCTCGCCGAGGAGCGCGACGTGCCGATATTCCTCTCTATCGGCTACGCCGCCTGCCACTGGTGTCACGTCATGGAAGACGAGAGCTTCTCGGACCCCGACATCGCCGAGCAACTCAACGAGAACTTCGTTCCAATCAAAGTCGACCGCGAGGAGCGCCCCGACGTGGACTCGGTGTACATGACCGTCTGTCAACTGGTCCGCGGCAACGGCGGGTGGCCCCTGTCGGTGTGGCTCACCCCGGAGGGCAAACCCTTCCACGTGGGGACGTACTTCCCGCCCGAGCAGAAGCAGGGGACACCCGCCTTCGGGCAGGTGCTGGACGGTATCGCCGAATCCTGGAACGACCCCGAGGAACGCGAGAAAATCGAGGACCGCGCCGAACAGTGGACCGACGCCGTCTCTGGGGAGTTGGAGGACACCCCCGAAACGCCCGGCGAGGCCCCGGACGCCGAGTTCGTCGATTCGGCTGCCAGCGCGGCCGTCCGCGGGGCGGACCGCGAACACGGCGGGTGGGGTCGCGGCCAGAAGTTCCCCCAACCCGGCCGGGTTCACTTGCTCTTGCGGGCCTTCGACCGAACCGGGCGCAACGAGTACCGGGAGGTGGCGACGGAGGCACTCGACGCGATGGTGTCGGGGGGCCTCTACGACCACGTCGGCGGCGGCTTCCACCGCTACTGCGTCGACCGCGAGTGGACCGTCCCGCACTTCGAGAAGATGCTGTACGACAACGCGGAGATTCCGCGGGCGCTGCTGGCCGGCTACCAACTGACCGGGGCCGAGCGCTACGCCGATGCCGTCCGGGGGACGTTCACGTTCGTCCAGCGGGAACTCACCCACCCCGACGGCGGCTTCTACTCGACGCTCGACGCCGAAAGCGAGGACGAAGACGGCGAGCGCGAGGAGGGCGTCTTCTACGTCTGGACGCCCGAGACGGTCGAGAAGTCCATCGAGGACGACACCGACGCCGCAATCTTCCGTGACCGCTACGGCGTCACCGAGGCGGGGAACTTCGAGAACGGGACGACCGTCCTCACCGAATCAGCGTCCATCGAGGAGTTGGCCGAACGCCACGAGCGAACGCCGGGCGAGATACGCGACCGACTGGAACGCGCCCGAAAGCAGGCCTTCGACGCCCGAAGCGAGCGTCCGCGCCCGCCACGGGACGAGAAGGTACTCGCCGGCTGGAACGGCCTGATGATTTCGGCGTTCGCGGAGGGTGCTTTGACCCTCGACAGCGAGTACGCGGCCGCGGCCGAGGACGCGCTCACCTTCTGTATGGACCGGCTGTGGGACACAGAAGAGCGCCGACTGAACCGCCGACTGAAGGACGACGACGTGGGGATTCAGGGCTACCTCGAAGACTACGCCTTCCTCGGACGCGGCGCACTCGACACGTATCAGGCCACCGGCGACGTTGCGTTCTTGGAGTTCGCGCTCGAACTCGGCAGAGTCATCCGAGATGCCTTCTACGACGACTCGGAGGGGACGCTGTACTTCACGCCGGTCGACGGCGAGTCGCTGGTCGCTCGGCCGCAGGAACTCACCGACACGTCGACGCCGTCCTCGACCGGCGTCGCCGTCCAGTTGCTCACCGCACTCGCCCACGTCGCCCCCGAGGAAGGATTCGACGAAATCGCCGAAACCGTCGTGGAAACCCACGCCTCGAAACTGGACTCGGACCCGCTGTCGCACGCCTCGCTCGCGCTCGCGGCCGACGACCGTGCGGTCGGCGCCCTGGAGTTGACCGTCGCCGCGGACCACCTGCCCGAGCAGTGGCGGACATCGCTGTCGGAGCGGTATCTCCCGACGCGGTTTCTCACCATCCGACCGCCCGCAGAGAACGGTGTCGAGCAGTGGGTCGACACGCTCGGACTCGAAGAAGTGCCGCCCATCTGGGCCAACCGCGAGGCCCGCGACGGCGAACCCACCGTCTACGTCTGCCGGTCGTTCACCTGCTCGCCACCGCAACACGAGATGGATGCGGCGCTGGAGTGGGCGGAAGACCTCTGACGGAAAAATCGACCGCTGTTACGCCAATTGTTCGGCGAGGTACACCGCAATCGGCATGTCCTCCTCCTCGACGAAACGGGCGAGTTCCTTGCCCGCGGCGTCTTCGACGATAACGGTCGGAATCAATTCGATGCCGTATTCTTCGACCTTCGGGCCGGTCTTGCTACCGTCGTCTTCCTTCTCGACGGGATAGTGTTCGACGTTCTCGACGCCGGCGGCATCGAGTGCCGCGCCGAAATCGGGCAGTTGCGAGCGGCAGTCCTTACACCAGTCGCCGCCCCACACCTTCACAACGATGTCGTCGGCGTGCGCCTCGAAAGTCGCGACTGCGTCGTCGTAGGAGTCGGCGTCCCACACCGGGTTCGGCCGCATCGTTTCCAGTTCCATACCTACCGATTCGTCGCACGCTTCTTAAGGAACGCGCTCCCGTGGACGGAGCCGACGGAGTCGGTCATACGGCCTCCATTGCGGAGGTTCAAACCGCCGTCACCGGCCGACCGCGGGACAGTCGTAGGTCCCGAACTCGACGTACTCGGTCGGGTTGGGTCCGTCGAGGTGAATCTTCTCGCGGACGAAGCCGACGGTAACCGAGTCGACGGGGCCGTCCGTGCTCCGACAGAGATAGGCGGCGAACGCCCGGCGTTCCGTCTCGCCGCCGCGGACCTCCGAGAGGTACTTGCGCCACCTGGCGTTGGGGTACGTCGCGGCTACGTCCGGCGGCCGGTCCAATCCGGTGTCGGCGTGGGGATAGGCGTCGACCGTCTCACCCGATTCGAGGTCGGCGTCGACGACGAACCACCCATCCGTCGTCGGCGGATCGGGCGCGAACAGTTTCCAACTGTGGTCTTCGGGGTCGACGGGGGAGTCGCTCGGTACCGAGAGGTAGCCGACCGCCGCGGCTTGCCACAGCAGTCCGACGACGAGTATCGTCGCCGTCGCGGCGGGGGCGATGCGCTGGCCAGAGCGTCGAACCGCTTTCGGAAGCGACGGCCCGAGGGGAACCCTCGGGTGACCTTCCGCGGTCGTCAGTCGCTCCTCCAGTCGCGTCACCACACCCGAGAGCAGACGCTCGATTCGGTTCCACACTGACGGTGGCAGGAACACGAGCAGGCAGGCCACCATGACGTGGGGAAACAGCCCCAACTCCATCGTGAGGAACATTCCGACGTGGGCCGCGAGGAACGCAGCGGTGAGCGCCGTCCGAGCGCGGCCGATCAAAACGACGAGCAGCGGTGCGGCGACGAGCAGGCCGAACCATGCCCAGTTGACCGCGACGAGCAACGGTTCGATGCCGGCGAAGAAATCGCCGAGTCGAACCGTAAAACGGTCCAGGGCGAAGACGTACTGGACGGCCTCTCCCTCCATCCACAGCGACCCGCGGAGCTTGAAAATCGCATTCGTCGTGTAAATCAACACGACCTGTGAGAGCAGTGCGGCGGTCCCGAAGCCGACGACGAACTGCCGAGGGGTTCGCGACTCGCGGCCGAGGGCGTCCAGCGACCACCGCTCGCCGAGCGGGAGGAACAGGCCCACGAACAGCGCGACCAACAGGACGGTGTCGCCGCCGTTGAGGACGAGATAGTTCCGCAGTTGCAGCGATGCCAGAAGTACCCACGAGGCGGTCGCCGCGAACCGTGTTCGGTAGCCGGCTGCGAGCAAGACTGCGAAGACGCCGGCGACGACGAAGAGCACGGCCTGTGCCCACAGCGCTCCCGAGAGTCCGTGCAGCGACAGCCGCGAGAGCGTCGGATACAGCGCCGCGTTGGCCGCCCGCGGGAGGACGCCCGCGTCGGTGTAGAACACCCGCAAATCCCCGGCACGGCCCAGCAAATCCAAGAGGAGAAGACACCCCAACGCGATTCGGAACGCCGCGAGGCCGCGAGCGTCGACGCCGAGGCGGCGCTCCAGCGCCGGCCGAACCGCTTCGAGCGTTCGCGGAACCGATAGCCCCGACGCCATTCGTTGCTGGGGGATTCACCCGGCGGCCGATAGCTCTTGTGCTGTCTGCGACGACGGCAGTCCCTCCCGCGTTCAGGGAGGTTTTATACCCCGACGGTCAATCGCCGGCTATGAAACGGGGCATTCTCGGTACGGTCGGGTCGCCGCTGGTGCAGGTCGAGTCGCCACCGGGGGCGGTCATCGCAGCGAAAATAGAATCGAAGAACCCCGGTGGCTCCGCCAAGGACCGCCCGGCGCTGGCGATGGTCGAAGCCGCCGAAGCCGCCGGCGAGTTGACCCCGGGTGACCGCATCGTCGAACCCACCTCTGGCAACACGGGCATCGGACTCTCGATGGTCGCCGCCGCGAAGGGGTACGACATTACGGTCGTGATGCCCGCCTCGAAGTCCCCGGAGCGCCGCGCTATCATGAACGCCTACGGCGCCGATTTGGAGCTGGTCGACGGGACCATCTCGGAGGCCAAGGACCGCGCCGACGAACTCGAAGCCGAAGGGATGGTTCAGGTCCGGCAGTTCGAGAACCCCGCCAATCCAGAGTCCCACTACCGGACGACCGGCGCCGAAATCATCGAACAGGTCGGCGACCGAACCGTCGACGCCCTCGTCGCCGGCATCGGCACCGGCGGCACCATCACGGGCACCGCCCGCCGACTCAAGGAGGCGTTCCCCGAGATGGAGGTCGTCGGCGTCGAACCCGAGGACAACGCCGTTCTCTCGGGCGGCGAACCGGGCGACGACGACTTCCAGGGGATGGGCCCCGGCTTCGTCAGTCCGAACCTCGACCGTGACCTCCTCGACAGCGTCGAGACGGTCGACATCGAATCGGCCGAAGCCGAGTGTCGCCGCCTCGCTCGCGGGGAGGGCATTCTCGTCGGGCAATCGTCGGGCGGGAGCCTGTTGGCTGCAAAGCGGGTCGCCGAGCGACTGGCCGAAGACCGCGGCGTCGAGTCCTGTCCCGGCCCGGACAACGAGGTCGGCATCCTCGAAGACGACCCTACCGACCCCGAACCGATTCCCGACGACTGCCCGCTCGTCGTCACCGTCTTCTGGGACTCCGGGGAGCGCTACATGTCGACCGGAATGTTCGATTAGCCCCGCTGAAGCCACGCGTCCAGTCGTGCGACGAACGCCTCGGGGTGTTCCCGCGGCGGCCAGTGGCCGCAGTCGGCGAGCGTGAACAGGTCAGCGACGGGCGCGGCGTCGGCCGCTGCCTTCGACTGTTCGAGGGGAATGAGGTCGTCGTCCTCGCCGTGGACGAAAAGCGTCGGGACCGGCAATTCGGACATCCGGTCGGCGTAGTTCGTCCGGAGGCCACGCCAGCCGACCTCCGCGCGCTGGAAGCGTCGGTAGGCATCGCCGGCATTCGGTCGTTGAACCTCTCGAACAGCGTCGTCGACGAACTCCTCGTCGAGGTTCGCCGGGTTCACGAGGTTCTCGATGGCGGCTCTCGTCACGCGGCGGCTTCGCTTCATCGCCCACCACGTCGCCTCCAGTAGCTTCGGCGCCTTGACGTAGGCCGCACCGGGTTTACCACCCGGAACGTCGCCAGCGAGGCCGTAGCTGTCGACGAGACAGAGCCGAGAGACCCGTGCCGGTCGGTCGAGCGTGTAGCCGAGTGCGATGCCGCCCCCTTTCGAGATGCCGACGAGCGTCACCTCAAGGAGGTCGAGTTCGGAAAGGACGGTACCCAGAACGTCGACGTAGTAGTCGACGTGTGGGGTTTTTTCGTTGGGAACGGGGTCGCTTTCGCCGTATCCGGGCCAGTCGAGCGCGTAGACGCGGTGGGTCTCCGAAAGCGCCGGAAACGCTTTTTTCCAGGAGACGCTGGCGGCGTCCATCCCGCCGCCGTGCAGCAACAGTATCGGGCGTCCCTCGTCTGGGCCGGCCACGTACACGCGAACGTCCGTTCCGTCCACGGAGACATCTCGCGTCGTCGCGTCGAGTTCGCTCATACCGTCCCGTCGAGGGGCGGCGTGAAATACCGTCGGCTAGGCACCGAACTCGTCTTCGGTGACGCGGACGACGAGCGTGTCGTCGACCTCGTGAAGGTCGTACTCCGGCAGTTCGTGGCCGGTACGGGTGACGAACATCGGTTCGAGCAACTCGCCGTCGCTGACGCCGAACACCTTCAGGAAGCGTTCGGATTCATCGGCCGCAACGTCGTTGTCCCGGATAGCCGCCGCGAGGTCACGGGAGAGCCATTCTTCGTCGCTAACCGAGGGTTCGAGAACCAGCGATTCGTCGGCGAAGCGGACGAGATACCAGTTGAGGTCGTTCAACAGGGCGACGGCCGCACCGAGAGAGACGGTCTCCAAGGCGACGGTGTTTCGATACGGCTCCCGAAGGTCGTAGGTCGCGAGTGCGTTGCGGGCAGTCTCGCGGCTGACGAGTTCGTAGCGCAACTCCACGTCCTCGCTGCCGACCAGACACACCCGCGTCATGGGTTTTCATTCGGGAGGCATCAAAAAGCGGTTTCGGACCGACGCTTGGCCGGTTCGGAGGCGGTCAGCAGTCGTAGGACCGCGACCCCTCTTGGACAGTCACGTTTCGAGTGGCGCGTGTGACCCGTGAGCCATCGATTCGGACGCGAACCTGAACCGTCTCGGTGTCACCGACCGAGAGCGTCTCGTCGTCCTCGAGAATCCAGAACACGTCCATCGTCTCCCGGCCCGGTCCCTCGACCGTCGCTGTCGTCGTCTCGTCGGTGTGGGCGAGGCTCACCTCGACTGTCGCCGAGCGCTCGGCGGCGTATCCACGGCCGGAGTCGGGCGGTATCTCGACGACCACGTCGCCGAGAACGCTGACGCTATCGCCGGGCGTTCCGCTCGCCATGCACGTCTGTACGGTCCCGTTTTCGCCGTCGGGGAACGACAGCTCGTCGTTCAACGCCACCGTGAGGTCGACTTCCTCGACGGTGACGTTCTCGTTCGTTCCGTCGTCGACGACACCGCCGAACACCACGAGGGTGCCGACACTGAGCGTCGTCAAAACGACGAAGACGGCGACCGTTGCGGGGGAGGGGGGCCAATCGAGCAGCCAGGGCAGCAGGTTCACACACCGAATTAACGGATACCCCTATACAGTTCTTCTGTGCTCAGAAGGTCGTCAGTTCGCCGTCGATGACGCGTTTGGTGATGGAGGTGACGTTCGCCAACTCGCGGTCGATGATGGCTTCGACCTCGTCTTCGATGTCGCCGACCTCGACGCCGTCTTCGGTGACGAGGCTCGCGTCGGCGACGTGGGGTTTGTCGATGGGTTGGCCGATTTGGCTGAGCAGTCGGATGCGAATCTCGCGGATGCCGGAGACCTCCTCGACGACCGATTCCGCGATATCCGTCGAGAGTAGGTTGTAAATCTTCCCGATGTGGTTGACGGGGTTCTTCCCGGAGGTGGCCTCCATCGACATCGAGCGATTGGGCGTGATGAGGCCGTTGGCGCGATTGCCGCGGCCGACGGAGCCGTCGTCGCCCTGTTCGGCCGAGGTGCCCGTCGTCGTCAGGTAGATAGAGCCCTCTTCGTAGTCGTCGGCGGTGTTGACGTGGACCTCCACCGAGCGGTCGGTGTACTCCTCGGCGAGGTCGGTGACGAACTCCCGAATACCGCCGACTGCGTCGTCGTAGTCGTCCAGTCCGTCGATGTAGTTGTCCACCATCGCGGCGGCAACGGTCACGTCGATTTCGTCGCCCTCGCGTTTGCCCATCACCTTGATGTCCGTGCCGACTTCGGGGTTATCGACGCTGTACCTGCCGTTGAGCTGTCGCTCGGCTTCGAGAACGATGTTCTCGGTCTCGGTCAGCGGCGCGTGGCCGACGCCGAAGGAGGTGTCGTTGGCCATCGGCACCTGTTGGCCCTCCTCGCCGAACACCTCTTGGAGGTCCCCGGAGCCTTCGCCCAACTTCACGTCGACGATGATGTCCGTCCCGAAGTCGACCAGCGGGAAGTGTTTCTGGAAGTAATCCCGGGCGGCACGGAGCGCGATGGTTTCGGTCGGGATTCGCGTCCCCTGATACTCTTTCGTCGCGCGGCCGGTGATGAGTAGATAGATGGGTTCGATGACTTCACCGCCTTCGAAGGCGGGTGCGGAGGTGCCGGCGACGAGTTGTGTCTCGTCGGTGTTGTAGTGGAGGACTTTTCCGACGCGGTCGATGTACGCCGACGCAAGCGCCTGTGAGACGTGTTCTGCGATGCCGTCACAGATTGAGTCGGGATGTCCCAACCCCTTTCGCTCGACGATTTCGACCTCTTGGTCCTCGACCGCGCGGCCGACGACTGGCTCGACGCGGATGTTTCGCTCGCTCATTATTCGCAGTAGCTCTCCGGCGGTTCTATAACTTACGGAAACCAAACGCGGTTGATAGATTACCGCGGAGCATTACTCATCGTCGAGCAGCAAGCCGAGATACGACGTTCGAATCTGGTCTGCGGCGTCGAGACCCAACTGCGAGAGCAGCTCCTCAGCACCCTCTCGGGCCGGTTCGACGGTTTCGGCTTCGGTCTCGACTTCGACGTACTCGTCGAGTCCGACGACCGAATCGAGCGTCACGGTGTACTCGCCGTAGCCGAACCGCTCGCGACGCTTCTCGACGGTCGCAGCGGGCTCGAACCCCAGCGCCTCGACGATTCCGCCCATCGTCTCGCCGTCGGCGACTTCAGTCTCCAACTCCTCGCGGGTCTTCGAGGCCGCCTCGACGAGCGGCCCCTTGTAGGTGACTCGGGCCGTCGTCTTCCCGTCGTGTGTCTCCCGGCGGATGCGGAACGCCTCGTCGGTCTCGGCGAACTCCCGAACCGGGTGGTCGTAGTAGGTGTCGGCCTGTTCGACCGCCCCCAGCGGCTCGGCGCCGAGTTCCGAGAGCCGCTCCCGAACTGATTCGTGGTCGGCTCGGACCTTCAACTCGACTTCGTACATGGACTTTCGGTGTCTCGGCGTCGACTAAAGCGCCTCGGCTCCGGGCGGACGGGAAACGTGATTGTTAAGGGTGCGACGGCTGACGTAGCGAGTATGAGCGACGAACCCGATGAGGTCGAGGAGACCGACACCGAGGCCGAAGCGGCCGAGGAAGAAGTAACAGACACCGAGACCGAGGAGCAGGACGAAGTGGAAGCCGAAGGGCTGCAGGACGGCGACTTCATCCGACTGGCCTACACCGCCCGCACCGTCGAAGACGACAACCTCGTCGACACGACCGACGAGGATGTCGCAGAAGAGGAGGGCGTCGCCGACCAGGGCACCTTCGAACCGCGCGTCATCGTCCTCGGTGAGGGCCACCTCTTCCCGCAGGTCGAAGACGACATCCGCGGCAAGGAGGTCGGCGACGAGGGAAGCGTCGTCGTCGCCGGCGAGGACGCCTTCGGCGAGTACGACGAAGAGCAGGTCCGCACCGTCTCGGCCGACAAAATCGACGAGGATGACCGCTACCCCGGTGCTCGCATCCAGATTGACGGCGAGCAGGGCGTCCTCGAGACCATCATCGGCGGCCGCGCACGCGTCGACTTCAATCACCCGCTGGCCGGCGAGGACATCGAGTACGACTACGAAATCCTCGAAGAGGTCGACGGCGACCTCGAACAGGCCAAGGGTCTGCTCGGCATGTTCCTCGACCTCGACCTCGAGATGTGGGTCGAAACCGACGAGGTCGAAGAGACCCGCGTCGAAGAGCCGGAAGAGGACGACGAGGATGCCGAACCCGAGACCGTCACCGAGACCGTCGAGAAGCGCACCCTCTACGTCGAGTCGACGCCCCAGCTCTCGATGAACCAGCAGTGGATGATGCAGAAACAGCAAATCGCCCAGCAGGTCATCGACCTCACCGACATCGACCGCATCCTCATCCAGGAAATCCTCGACGGCGGCGGCATGGGGATGGGCATGGGCGGCATGATGGGCGGCATGGGCGGCGGCGGCGGTGGCGTCCCCGACGATGTCGACATCGAGGAGGCCCTCGAAGAGGCCGATATCGACGCCGACGAAATCGCCGACGAACTGTAATCTCAGTTTAGCCCACCCCAGCGATTCGGAACTGGGCTGTTCGCGGTCCATCCCGTACTCGTTGGAGAAGCACTTACTGTTCGGTAGCGCCCGCGAAACGTAGCGCAAAGAAGCGATTTCTACCGCATCGGCCGAGTGAACAGCAGTTCTCGGTTCCTGAGGATAAGTACGAACTAACTAAGATTTCGCGTGATAGAGTGTAACACACTGCCCGAGAAGGCAGGGAACGTGAGGAACAATGGACCCCGAATATCGACCGCTTCAACGGCGAACAGTATTGAAAACGATTGGTGTGGGTGCCGTTAGCAGTGTTACTCTTAGCGGGGCCGTCGCGGCACACAGCGGCGGGGTAAGCCGAGAATTGGCCGAGGTACGTTCGGCAACGGCGGAGTACAACAACCCAGCCAACGCGGAAGCAGACGGGGACGAAGGCGAAGACCAGGCAGTCTGTGGGATGGGTTATCACCACGTGAATTTCGACCTCGTTATGGACGGGAGGCCGGAAAAGCTCCGACCAGAGGGGATGGTGTATGGCGAGACCAGCAACGGGAACCGCATTCTCGGGGCAGTAGAATACATCGTACCGAAGGCGGCCCCTTACGAGACGGAGCCCCCATCGGGGTTGTTCGACTATGCCGACCCCGAATGGGATATCCTCGACCTTGGTAACCCGGCGATTCCACTTCTATGGACGCTCCACGCCTGGGTGCACACCCACAGCCCGGACGGCGTGTTCCATCATACGAATCCGCGAAAGCAGTTCTATTCCGAAGGCTGTCGTTCCCACTAACGAGCAGTAATACATGTATTTTCGACAGCCTCAGCCGGACGTACCCAACGTTGACCCAGAGACGCCTACCAGTAAGAATCGGGGTTGCTGAGCCATTGGCGGTTCTGCGCACCGACGACGACCATCCCGATGACGGCGACGGCGACGAGTGCAATCGTGGCGATAGCCGCGACGGCGAACTCACTGGTGAACGTCGAGCGAAGCAGTTCTACGACTCCGCCGATGGCCAACAGCGCGACCAGTGCGGCGAGTACAAACGACAGCGGTTTCGTCGATTCCATACCCGACACTGCGAGCGCCGGACTATAAAACTCAAGACCTTCCCGCGAGTGGTGTCGGTATGACCACGACCGCCGTCCTCGTCGACCCGCCACGAGCGGGCGAAGTTCTCGACCGACTCGTCGAAACGTCGCCGCTCTCAGAGAGCGAGGCGGCTGACCTCTACGCCGCGATGACGAAAGACGTCGCCTCGGCCGTCGACAAAAGCGGCGGGCCGCTGTTGGTGAACTACCGCTCCGAAGACGCCGAAGCCGAAATCCGTGACCTCCTCGACGGCGTCGTCGACCCAGACGCCGACGACGTTCGCTTCGAGGTGCAGGTCGGCGAGTCGTTCTCCGGACGGGCGGGCAACACCGCGACGCACCTCCTTGAGACCGAAGACGAGGGCTCGGTCGCCATTACCCGCCCCGAGGCCGCCTTCCTCGCCCGCACCGAAATCGACGGGTCGGCGATGAAACTCCGCAGCAGCGAGGTCGTCCTCGGCCCCGCACCGGGCGGCCGAGTGTACTTCGCGGCGTTCAAAGAGACAATCGACTACGCCGACGCCTTCGCTGCGCCCGCCGTCGAGACGCTCACCGACCGCGGACTCGACGCCGGATATGAGGTCGACTTCCTCGAACGTAAACCGGTCGTCGAAACCGGCGCCGACCTCGCAGAAGCGATTACGACCGTCCGAACTCGCCGGAAGGCCGACCGCATCGTGTCACGGCACCTTGCGGAGTGGATTGCGGATTCGGAGCTCGCAGTCGAAGCCGACGACGACGGCTTGACGCTCGTCCGGTGACCGACAACGCTTAGGGCCGTCCGTCGATAGGACGAAACGCGGTGGGGTGGCAGAGTGGACTATTGCGTCTGCCTTGAGAGCAGATGGCCTCACGGCCTCCTGGGTTCGAATCCCAGCCCCACCGCTCGTGTTTTCAGCCTACTCCTCGACACGCGGCTGTCGGGCGTAGGCCGTCACTCGGTCGTCGAGGTTGATGACGAACGTCACTCGGACACAGCCGGCGCCGGCTTCGGTGACGTTCAACTCGGTCGGAGCGGTTCGAAGCCACTCGCCGTCCCCGACTCGGAACCCGAACCGATACTGCCCCCGCTCTTTGGGAAAGTCCTCGAACGTTAGCGCCGCCGGCTGGGAGTCCGATTCCGCGCTGGAGATGTCGCGTGAGCGGTCGAGGATTCGGTCGCCACCGTACTCGACTTCCAGTTCGAACGGGTACGCCTGCGAACGCCGATTGAGAACGTAGACGTGAGTCACCGTCGCGGAAACGCCCTCGCCACCGCCCGGGAGCGTACATCCAGCGGCAGAGGCCACGCCAGCCCCGGCAGCGACACGCAGAACGTCGCGTCGACGCATCGTCGGCTGTTGTCAACGAGACGAAATAGGCGCTTTGGAAACGCCCGTCGCCGAAGCGAAGCGAGAAAACGATTCTCTCGCCAGCGCAGTTACTCGTTGCGCGGACTGGAAGGGTGGTAGTCGGTGTCGTACTCGCCGGCGCGGCCGTCGAGTCGGTCGGGGTTGATGCGGCCGCCCAGCAGCATGAAGTCCAAGACGGTGAGATACAGCATTGCCTCAACGACGGGAACGCCACGCGGCGGGAGGACGGGGTCGTGGCGGCCGATGACCTGTGCGTCGTCGACGATTTCCTCGGTCTCCCAGTCGGCGGTCTGTTGCTCCTTGGGAATCGAGGTCGGCGCGTGCAGCGTCACTTCGCCGTAGATGGGGAGCCCGGTCGTGATGCCGCCCTGCAGGCCACCGTGGTCGTTCTCGACGGGGATGGGGTCGCCCTCTTCGGCGACGACGTCGTTGCGGCCGCCCTCGTAGAAGGTCCACTCGTCGTTTCGGTCCTTCCCGGTGTAGGTTCGGGCCTCCCGGCCGAGGCCGAACTCGAAGCCCGTCGTCGCCGGAACGGACATCATGGCCTGCCCGAGGCGGGCCTCGAAGGCGTCGAACCGGGGGGCACCGAGGCCGCGTGGGACGCCGCGGATTTCGAACTCGATTGAACCACCGATGGAGTCGCCCTCCTGTTGGTACTCGTCGATGCACTCTCTCATCTGCTCGGCCGTCTCGGGGTGGCCACACCGAACTTCGTTCTCCTCGGAGTGTTCGACCATCTCCTCGAAGGTGATGTCGGGTGCCTCGATGTCGCCGATTTGGTTGACGTGGGCTTTGATTCGCACGTCGTGCTCGGACTGTTCGAGCACCTGTTTTGCGACCGCCCCGGCGGCGACCCAGTTGACGGTTTCGCGTGCCGACGACCGGCCGCCACCGCCCCAGTTGCGCGTGCCGAACTTCGCCGAGTAGGTGAAGTCGCCGTGGGAGGGCCGTGGCGCGGTGATGAAGGGTTCGTACTTGCCGGAGCGGGCGTCTTTGTTCTGGATGACCATGCCGATGGGGGTGCCGGTGGTGTAGCCGTCCTGCGTCCCGGAGTTGACCGTCACCTCGTCGGGTTCCCCACGGGAGGTGGTAATCTTCGATTGCCCGGGTTTTCGCCGGTCGAGTTCGTACTGGATGGCCTCCTCGTCCAACTCGACGCCTGCGGGACAGCCGGAGACGGTGACGCCCATCGCGTCGCCGTGGCTCTCGCCGAACGTGGTCACCTGAAAGAGCCGACCGAAGCGGTTGCCGTTCATTGTCGGACTCTGGGACCGCCGGGGGTTTAGGTTTTGCAATTACGCAACGCACGCTGTGTTCGGCGGACGACCGGATCGCTTGCATCCCTCACATCCCGTCGTTCCGGACAGTCATGATGACGCCGCTTGCGAGCATCAACGCGGCGATAGCGACCATTCCGGGGTCGGCACCCATCGTCGCAGTGGAGTTCATTCCGGTCCCCATTCCGCCACCCATCCCGTCGTTCACCATCCCCGCGGCACCGCCGAACTGCATTCGGAGCTGATTCAAAAGCATCAACGCGGCGTAGACGAGCATAAGCGGGCCACTTGCGTCTCCGAGGCTGTCGGCCGCGGGCGTGAGCAAGACGACGCCGTGGGCGAAGACGACCACTCCTACCCCGAGCATGAACCACGCACCGAGCGTCATCGCCATCCCGGTGACCGCGACATAGCCCGAGTACAGCCCCGAGACGAGGGCAACCGTCGCACCGTACAGCCGCATCGTCGACACGCCGTCGGATTCGTCCATCGTAGAAGTTGACAACCCGGCGGAACAAAACCGTTCGGCGGTGGTGCAGCCCCTGCCCACGGTCGCACGCTGCCGAAATCGCGGGGCTTATACGGCCGTATCTGATACGCTTGGAAGGTTTGCGTATGCCCTACGAAACGGGACTCTCGTACGACGACGTGTTGCTCGTGCCACAGCGGTCGCCGGTCGACAGCCGCTCGGAGGTCGACCTATCGACGGAGTTGGCCGATGGCATCGAACTGCAGTTACCGATAACGACGGCGGCGATGGACACCGTCACCGAGGCGGAAATGGCCCGCGCCGTCGCCGAGTCCGGCGGACTGGGCGTCGTCCATCGGTTCCTTCCAATCGACGAACAGGCCGCGATGGTTCGGTCGGTGGCCGACGACGACCACCCAGTCGCCGCCGCGGTCGGCATCGCCGAGGCCCACCTCGAGCGAGCACGGGCGCTGGTCGAGGCGGGCGTCTCGATGCTCGTCGTCGACGTCGCTCACGGCCACATGGACCGAGCGCTGGAGGCGACGGCTGACCTCGCCGAGACGTTCCCCGAGACGCCGCTGTGTGCCGGCAACGTCGTCACCCGCGAGGCGGTTGCCGACCTCGCGGCGGCGGGTGCCGACTGCGTGAAGGTCGGTGTCGGCCCCGGCTCACACTGCACCACCCGCGAAGTGACTGGGTTCGGGATGCCGCAGTTCACGGCCGTCGAGCAGTGTGCTGCTGCGGCCGACGAGGCCGGCGTCACGACCATCGCCGACGGGGGTATCCGAACCTCCGGCGACGCCGTCAAGGCGCTGTTGGCGGGCGCCGACGCCGTGATGATGGGCGGGTTCTTCGCCGGGTGTGCGGAAGCACCGGGCGAAACCGTCGAAATCGACGGCGAGCAGTACAAGCGTTCCCGTGGCATGTCGACGGCGGCGGCCGCCGAGGACCGCGACGACAAGGAGGGCGATGTCGATGCCGACGAGGGCGTCGAGGCCGTCACCGAGTACGTCGGCCCGGTCGCGCCGCATCTCGAGGAGTTCGTCGCCGGCATCCGCTCGGGCTTCTCGTACGCCGGCGCTCACGACCTCTCGACCGCCCAGAAGAACGCCGAGTTCATGGAAGTCAACGGGACGACGAAGGGGCGAAACGGCGCCCACGGGTTCGCACGCAAGAAGTGACACCGCCGGCACCGACGCTCGTTTTTCAGGGGTCGTATCCGTAGGTTTCGCGGGCGGCGTCGAGGCTCACCTTCCCGAGTTCGATATCCCGTTCGAGCGCCGATCGCCGGCGGTCCGTCGGGTCGCCGTAGCCACCGCCGCCGGGCGTTCGAAGGCTAACCGTGTCGCCAGCAGCGAGGTCGTGTGTCGATTTACCCGGGAGGTGGCGCCGCTCGCCGTCCGCCAGCAGGTACGTCTCTCCGCAGGCACCCCCCTCGCCACCGACGAGTCCGTATGGCGGGTGCCGCTGGCGGTCGGCCAGCAGGCTACAGGTCGCGTCGGTCAGGACCTCGATGTCGCGTCGGAGGCCGAGACCGCCGCGGTACTCGCCGGCGCCGCCGGTGTCCGGTCGGAGGGCGTACCGACGGACGCGGAGCGGATACGCCGTCTCCAACACCTCCGCGGGCGTGTTGAGCGTGTTGCTCATGTGGACGTGGACGGCGTCCATCCCATCGCCGTCGGCGTGTGCACCGAAGCCACCGGCCTGGGTTTCGTAGAACGCAAACGAGTCGCCGTCAGGGTCGGTACCGCCGAAGGTGACGTTGTTCATCGTCCCCTGTCCGGCCGCAGCGGCGCGTTCGGGGACCACCTCGGCGAAGGCGCCCAAAACCACGTCAGTGACCCGCTGGGACGTTTCGAGGTTGCCGCCGACCACCGCCGCCGGCGGGTCCGGGTCGACGATAGAGCCATCGGGCGTCTGGATGTCGATGGGGCGGTAACAGCCCTCGTTGGGCGGGATATCCGGGTCGGTGACGGCGCGGACGGCGTAGTACGTCGCCGACGCCGTGACCGCGAACACGGCGTTTATCGGGCCGGGCGTCTGGTCGGCCGTGCTCGCGAAGTCGACGGTCACCGACTCGCCGTCGACGGTCACCGACGCGACGACCGGGAGGTCCTCGTTGCCCCGGCCGTCGCCGTCGAGTCGGTCCTCGAAGCGATACGTTCCGTCCGGAATCTCGGCGAGTTCGCCGCGCATTCGTCGCTCGGAGTAATCAGTTATCTCCGCGAGGGCGTCCGCAAGCGTTGTCGGGCCGTAGCGGTCGAGGAGTTCCCGGAACCGTTCTGCGCCCGTCTCGTTGGCCGCGACCTGTGCCCGGAGGTCTCCGCGGCGCTCCTCCGGCGTGCGGACGTTCCGCTCGATGAGGTCGTAAACGGCGTCGTTGGCCTCGCCGCCGACCCGGAGTTTCACCGGCGGGATGCGGAGTCCCTCCTGATAGATTTCCGTCGAATCCGACCCGACGCTGCCGGCCGTCGCACCGCCGATGTCGGCGTGGTGGGCACGGTTGGCGGTGAACGCCGCGAGGTCGCCGTCGTGATACACGGGCGTCACGAGCGTCAAATCCGGCAGGTGGGCGCCGCCGTCGTAGGGGTCGTTCAACAGCACGGCGTCGCCCGGTTCGAGCGTCTCCGGGGGGAACGCATCCAGCGCCGCTTCGACGGAAAAGGGCATCGCCCCGAGGTGGACGGGCATGTTCTCGGCTTGGGCGACGAGCGTTCCGTCGGCGCCGAACAGCGCACACGAGCAGTCCTTTCGCTCTTTGATGTTCGGTGAGTAACTCGTCCGGACGAGCGTGGCGTTCATCTCCTCACAGACCGCGGCACAGGCGTTGCGGACGACCTCCAGTGTCACCGGGTCCACTCCGGTCTCCCCCGATGGCGTCTCCTCGTCTGTCATCGGCCCACCTCCAGCCGGAGCGTGCCGTCTCTCTCGACCGTCAGGGAATCCGCCGGGCGAACGACGACCGTACTCTCGGCGCCCTCGACGATGGCAGGCCCCTCCAGTTCGGTTTCGGTCGGCAGTTCCCCCCGGTCGTACACCGGCGTCTCTCGGTCGCCGTCGAAGCGTACCGTCCGAGTCTCTCGAACCGCGTCGTCTGCGGTGCCTGCGTCGGTCGGCGGGTCGATATCCGGCGGGTCGACGACGCCACGAGTTCGTACGCGGACGGTCACGAGTTCCAGCGGTTCACCGCGTGCCGCGTGGCCGTAGCGGGCTTCGTGGCGCTCGTGGAACCGCGCTGCGACCGTATCGAGTGCGGCAGCGTCGATGTCGTCGGGGGCCGGAACGCGCAGGTCGAAAGACTGTCCGACGTAGCGCACGTCGAGGTAGCGCTCGTGTTCCACGGGGAGGCCGTCGGGAACCCGCTCCGTTCCCACGCGTTCGAACTCCCGGAGCGTCGATTCCAGCGTCTCGGCGTCGAGGTCGTCCCACGGGCGGATTCGGGTCGCGGAATCGTCGTAGGTCAAATCCGAGACGAGCAGTCCGAGCGCGGAGAGAACGCCCGCGGCCCGCGGGACGAGCACCTCTGGGACGCCCACCTCGGCGGCAACCGCTGTGGCGTGTAGCGGTCCCGCACCGCCGAAAGCCACGAGGGCGAACTCCCGTGGGTCGTAGCCGCGCTCGACGCTGACCACTCGGAGGGCACGCGCCAAGTTTGCGTTGGCGACCTCGATGACGCCGGCCGCCGCCTCCCGTCGGCCGACACCGAGGCGGTCACCGAGTCGTTCGAAGGCCGAATCGGCCGCCGCGACGGCACCGCCGACATCGCCGAGGAACGCACCGGGGTCGATGCGCCCCAACACGCAGTGGGCATCGGTGACCGTCGGGTCGGTGCCGCCGCGTCCGTAACAAACCGGTCCGGGGTCGGCGCCGGCGGAGTTCGGACCGACGCGCAGTGCGCCGCCCTCGTCGAGCCACGCGAGTGACCCCCCGCCGGACCCGACGGTGTGGACGTCGACCATCGGCACCGCGACCGGATACGGTCCGACCTCTACGTCCCGGGTCACGACCGGGTCGCCGCCCTCGACAAGCGACACGTCACAGGAGGTGCCGCCCATATCCATCGTCAGGAGGTTCTCGTGGCCGAGTCGCCCGGCGACGTGGGCGGCCCCACGAACGCCGGCGGCCGGCCCCGACAGAAGCGTCTCGACCGGTCGGGTCCGGGCCGTCTCGCCGTCGACGATGCCGCCGCTGGAACCCATCACGCGCAGGGGTGCAGTCACGCCCAAATCGTCGAGTTCGCTTTCGAGACGGCCGAGATAGCGGTCCATCACCGGCCGGAGCGCGGCGTTAAGCGACGTGGCGAGGGTGCGCTCGTACTCCCTGATTTCGGGCAACACGGTCGAGGACAGCGAGACGCTCTCGACGCCCGCCTCCCGCAGGATGTCGGCGACGCGCTCTTCGTGTGTGGAGTTCTCGAAGGCGAACAGCAGCGAGACGGCCACGCTATCGGCGTCGATGTCGGCAGCGAGTTCCCGGACCGCGTCCTCGTCGAGCGCTTCGAGTTCCTCGCCGCGGGCGTCGAGGCGGCCCGGAACCCCGTAGCGTCGGTGCCGAGGGACCACCGAGTCGGGCTTCGTCCCGTGGAGGTCGTAGATGTCGGGGCGGTTCTGGCGGCCGATTTCGAGAGCGTCGCGGAACCCTTCGTTCGTGACGAGCGCCGTCTCGGCGAACTCACCTTCGAGGATGGCGTTGGTCGCGACGGTCGTTCCGTGGGCGAAAAAGCCGATGTCGGCCGGCGGGGCCGCGTCCGCGATGGTTTCGAGACCGTTCGCGACCGCCCGCTCGGGGGCGTCGGGCGTCGAGGCCACCTTCTCGACGCGAACCGACCCGTCGGCAATCGTCACGAGGTCGGTGAAGGTGCCGCCGATGTCGACACCAAGGCGTGTCTCCATACCGACAGCGTGGGGCGGCCAACCCCTGAACGTTACCCAACAAAGGCTCCCGGACAACCCCTGTTCAGTTGTCGTCGGGTTTATGACCAGTCCATCCCAGCCACGGGTATGCGCGATGCCTACGTCGTCGGGGCGGGCCAGTCGAAGTACGGCTCCTTTCCCGACGAGAGTTATCGGTCGCTGTTCCAGACCGCCGTCGAGAACACGGTAGACTCAGTCGACCACGGAATCGACACCGCCGAAATAGACGAGGCTTACGTCGGAACCCTCGGTGTCGGCGGCCGCCAACTCGGGTTGCCCGGTCCGGCGGTCACCGAACACGTCGGACTCCACGGCGTGCCTGTCACCCGCGTCGAAAACGCCTGTGCGGCCTCCGGGTATGCTGTCCGACAGGCCGTGATGGCGGTTCGGTCGGGAATGGCCGACGTGGCGCTCGCGGGGGGCGTCGAGGTGATGACCGACCTCTCGGGCGACGCCGTTCGCTACTGGCTCGGCGTCTCAGGAGAGACTGAGTGGGAGCGGATGTCGGGGACGACGTTCGCCGGCGTCTACGCCCAGATGGCCTCGGCTCACATGCGCGAACACGGAACGACGAAAGAACAACTCTCCCACGTCGCGGTGAAGAACCACGCAAACGGCTCGAAGAACCCGAAGGCCCACCTCGGGTTCAGTTGCACGCTCGAAGACGCGGTGAACGCCCCGGATGTCGCCGAACCGCTGAACCTGTATCACTGCTGTCCGACGACCGACGGCGCGGCGACGGCACTCATCGTCAGTGAGGACGTCGTCGACGAGTACACCGACGACCCCGTCCGCGTGGCGGGCGTCGGCGCCGCCTCCGACCGCGTCGGCCTCTTCCAGCGGGACACCTACAACTCGGTGCCGGCCTCGGAGAAGGCCGCCGAATCCGCCTACGAGGAGGCCGACATCGGTCCCGATGACCTCGATTTCGCCGAGGTTCACGACTGCTTCGCCATCGCGGAACTCATGGCCTACGAGGATTTGGGCTTCTGCGAGCGTGGCGAGGCCGGCCCTTACGTCGAGTCGGGGGCAACCCGAATCGACGGCGAACTCCCCGTCAACACCTCCGGTGGTCTGAAATCGAAGGGCCACCCCATCGGCGCGACGGGTGCCGGACAGGTCGTCGAGGTGTTCGACCAGTTGACCGGACGAGCCGGCGAGCGACAACTCGACGAGCCGGCCCTTGGGTTAGCCCACAACGTCGGCGGCTCCGGCGGCGCGGCGGTAGTCCACGTCTTCGAGCGTGAAGACCGAGCGTCCGAGGAGGTGGACGCATGAGCCGCGGTATCCTCGCCGTCGGCGCGTACACGCCCGAAAACCGAGTGACAGCCGAGGCCTTCGAGGAGGCGTGGGGGCGCTTCGATGCGCCGGGCGTCGAGACGAAGGCCGTCCCCGACGCCGACGAGGACGCCCTGACGATGGGCGTCCAGGCCGCACGGCGGGCGCTGTCGGCCGGTGACGCCGACGGCGGGGCCGTCGACCGACTCGCCGTCGCGACGACGACCCCACCGCTGGAAGAGGAGGACCTCACCGCACGCGTGGGGTCGTACCTGAACGTCCCGGCCGACGCTGTTCGCCGTATCTACGCTGGCAGTACACGTGCGGGTGCCGACGCATTACTGGAAGCCATCGATGGCGACGGCACGGCGCTCGTCGTCGTCGCTGACTGCCCGGAAGGCGAACCGGACGACAGCCGCGAACACGCCGCCGGCGCAGGTGCGGCAGCGTTCCTCGTCGGCGATGACGCCCCGGCAGTCGTCACCGACCGGGCGGCTCACGCCGACGTGCGTCCGGGAACGAGGTTCCGACAGCATGGCAGCGAGAACGTCGAGGGACTCGATATCGGCACCTACGACCGCGCCGCCTTCACCGAGCCAATCGAGGCCGCCGTCGGTTCCCTCGAAGACGCCGACGCCGAAGCTATCGCGCTGCAGGCACCGAACGGGAAACTCCCCTACCGGACGAGTCTCGATACCGAGGCCATCGCCGCGGTCGAGACGGTTTCCTCGCTGGGCGACACCGCCGCCGCGAGCGTCCCGCTATCGCTGGCAGAATCCTTCCGAGCAGGCCACGACCGAACGCTCGCCGTCGCGTGGGGGTCAGGCGCCGGCGTGACGGCGTTCGTCGTCGAGGGAACCGCGCCGGTCGAGGCGTCGCTGGACGGCGACCAGGAACTCGACTACCCGGCGTACCTCCGTCGACGCGGCGACATCGTCGGCGAGAAACCCGACGGCGGCGCGGCACACGTCCCGGTTCCGACGTGGCGTCGAAGCCTCCCACAGCGACACCGCCACGAGGCGGGACTCTGTCCGGAGTGTGCCGCGGTCGCCTTCCCGCCGGAGGGTGCCTGCCCCGACTGTCTGTCGCTCGTCGAGTTCGAGACGGTCGAACCGCAACTGGAGGGCGTCGTCGACGCCGCGACGACCATCGGACAGGGTGGCGCGCCGCCGGAGTTCGCCGAACAGCAGGCCCGACAGGGTGCCTTCGGCGTTGCCATCGTTCGCTTCGGTATCGACGACGAAGACGGCGAGGTGTCGCTGCCGATGCAGGTCGCCGGCGGTGCGTCCGTCGGTGACCGTATCCGGGCCGTCCCCCGACGTGTCTACGTCGAAGAGGGCGTGCCACGCTACGGACTGAAAGCCGTCACGCTGTAGGTTAGTCGTCGTCAGACGGTGTCCGGGTTGGCGTGCCAGTCAGTTCCGGCGTCTCGGTCTCGGTGCCGGCACTTACCGACTTACTGGCGCTCGACGACCCGCTTCTGACCCCGGATTGGTCGACCCGCACCGACGACGGTTCCCCGTTCTCGAAAGTGAACGTCGCCACGTACTCGATTTCGACAATACACTGTGCCGACACGTCATCGCCGTCACCCTCGACGCTCTCGATTTCCACGTACAGTTCGTCGGCGTCGCGGTCGTACTCGGTTGTGACGAGTTCTGCCGTGTACGAGGGGTCTCGGCCGTCGAGAACGCCCTCGACGGTGACCACGCCGTCCTCGGTGGTCACGTCGTGGCTGCCGTAGTCGTCGCCGCATTCGACGCGTTCGACCTCGAAAGACCGGTCGACGAGTCGGGGGCCGGTCGGCGTATCAGTCGGGTCGTCGCTTTCGTCGTCTTCGGGGGCCGTGGCAGGGCCGCCACCGAGACAGCCAGCGATACCGGTCGTGGTCGCGGCCGCCGCGGCCGCGAGGAGGGAACGTCGTTTCACGGTAGCGGCTACCGGGGAGATTATAAAAACCGTGCCGAAGGTTCAAACGACCGTTTGACTCTCATCGGGGGATTCTTGCACACCGGCCGACACCCCCTCGCTATGCACCCGAGTGCAGAGGAGTTCCGGACCCGTGCTGCGGACCGTCACGGCTTCGAGGTCGACGTACACGAGTTCCCCGAGGGAACGAAGACGGCGGCCGACGCCGCCGAAGCCATCGGCTGCGATGTCGCCCAAATCGCCAGCGGAATCGTTCTCTCGGCCGACGGCGACCTCGTCGTGGTCGTCACGAGCGGCGCAAACCGCGTGAGCGAGGCGAAGGTCGCCGACCTCGTCGGCGTCGACGCCGAGAGCGTGTCGATGGGCGACGCCGACGACATCAAGTCGACGCTGGGGTGGTCCATCGGCGGCGTCCCGCCGTTCTGTCACGACGAGGACGTCCCCGTTTTCATGGACGAGACGCTTCTAGGGTTCGAGGAGGTGTGGGCCGCCGCTGGAACACCACAGGCGGTGTTCCCCATCGACCCGGAGACGCTCCGGGACCTCGCCGAGGCGACGGTCGCCGACATCGCGGCGTGAGTCGGTTAACAAGACAGCGCTGTATTGGCCCCAATATTATTAACTAAGAGTCTATAGATAATAACATTTTTAACTGGAGATGGGTAACTGGTGGGTATGAACCCGACGCGACGACAGGTACTCGGCGGAGCGGCGGCAGTTGTCGGCGGGAGCCTCGCCGGCTGTCTCGGTGACCCCGGCACCGCTGGCGGCGATAGCGGGGGGGAGGGCGTGTTCACCTCGTTTTACACGTTGGCCGACTTCACCCGTCACGTCGTCGGCGACGTGACCGAGGTGCAGAACCCCATCCCGCCCGGCGAGATGGGCCACCAGTACGAGGTCGGCTCCCAGGCACAGGTCGACGCCGCCCGGTCGGCCGCGTTCGTCTACCTCGACATCCCGGGGTTTCAGAACTGGGCGCTCGACAGCGCCGAAAACCTCGAGGCGAACCACGAAGCCGTCACCGTCGTCGACGCGCTCGCCAACGTAGAGCTTCGAGAGGTCGACGGCGGAGGCGACCACGAGGACGGTGGCGGTCACTCGGAGGACAACCACGACGGCGGCGACTTCGACCCCCACTACTGGACCGACCCACTCCGGTCGGCCACGAGCGTCCAGACCATCGGTGAGGCGCTGGCTGAAGCCGACCCGGACAACGCCGAGACGTACCGCTCGAACACCGACGCCTACGTCGATGAACTCGAAGCGCTCGACGAGACGTTCGAGTCGGAACTCTCAGAGCGCGCTATCGACACCGTCGTCGTCGCGGGCCACGACTCCTATCAGTATCTCGCCGCACGCTACGACTTCGAGGTTCGCTCGCCGGTCGGCGTCTCCCCGAACGCCGAACCCGGGTCGGCGGAAATCAGCGACACCATCGAAGTGGTCGACGACAACGGCATCGACGTGGTCCTCTACGACACCTTCTCCTCCCCGCGTCTCGCCGAGACCATCGTCCGCGAATCGAACGCCGAGGAAGCGGTCGCCATCTCCTCGGCAGAAGGGACGAAACAGGAGTGGCTCGACGACGGCTGGGGGTACGTCGAACAGATGAAAGAGCTAAACCTGCCGGCATTCAAAGCCGCACTGAAAGCCGAATGACCGACGCCGTCCGCATCGAGAACGTCTCGTTCAGCTACGGGGAAGCCCCGGCCCTACGAGACGTGTCTCTGACCATCGCAGAAGGCGAGTTCCTTGGACTCATCGGCCCGAACGGCTCGGGGAAGACGACGCTTTTGAGCGTCATGTTGGGACTCGTCGAACCCGACGAAGGCTCCGTCGAGTTGTTCGGCGAGCCCATCGAGTCCTTCGAGGACGGCCACCGAATCGGCTACGTCTCCCAGAAATCGACCGAAAAGGGAACCGCGATGCCCGTCACCGTCGAGGAAGTCGTCGAGATGGGTCGCTACCCCCACGTCGGCTCCGGCCGCCTTCGGGAGGAAGACCACCAGGCCGTCGAGGCCGCTATGGCTCGGGTGGACATCACCGACCTCGCCGACCGAAAGCTCAACACCCTCTCCGGCGGCCAGCGCCAGCGGGCGTTCATCGCCCGCGCGCTCGCCAGCGACGCCGACCTGCTCGCACTCGACGAACCCACCGTCGGCGTCGATGCCGAGTCACGGGACCGATTCTACGGCCTGCTCGACGAACTCAACAGTGAGGGCATCACCATCGTCCTCATCGAACACGACATCGGCGTCGTCACCGACCGCGCGAGTCGCATCGCCTGTCTCAACACGGAACTGTACCACCACGGCGACCCCGAGTCCTTCCACGAGAGCGACGCCTTAGAGCGCGCCTACGGTTCGACCGGACAGGTCGTCGGCCACCACCACTGATGGCGGTTCGACGCACTGCCCGGCGGGGACTCGTCCGAGTCGGCGTGGGTGTGACGGCGCTGTTGGCCGTCGTCTCCGGACTCTACCTGCTGGCGACGTTCGCCGAAGCCTACGGGCCCGGAACTATCGGCGGCCTCGGTGCGACGCTGGCGACGACGCTCGTCGACACCGGCCACCTCCTCGGCCGCCTCGTCGGGACCGACCTGCTTCGGTTCCGGTTCGTCTGGAACTCGCTTGCGACCGGCGTCCTCATCGGCATCGTCGCGCCGCTGGTCGGCACCTACCTCGTTCACCGCGAGATGGCGCTCATCGGCGAGACGCTGGCCCACACCGCCTTCGCCGGCGTCGCCTTCGGTCTGTTCTTCGCCGCCTCGACCGGCTGGTCGACCCCGATCCTGCTTCCGGCGCTCATCGCGGGCATTCTCGGTGCCTTCGCCGTCCAGTGGCTCACCGAACACACCGACACCTACGGCGACGTGCCCATCGCCATCATGCTCACGGGGTCGTTCGCCGTCGGCACTATCGTCATCTCCATCGGTGGCGGGTTCTCGGGACTCAACATCGAGAGCTTCCTGTTCGGCAACGTTGGCTTCGTCACGCCGAGCGGTGCGTGGCTGATGGGCGCGCTGTCGGCAGTCGTCGTCGCCGTCATCGCGGCCCGACACAAGCAACTGCTGTTCATCACCTTCGACGAGCAGGCCGCCCGCGTCGCCCAACTCGACGTTGGCCTCCACAACACGCTGTTAGTCGTCCTCACGTCGTTCGTCGTCGTCGGGGCGATGCAGGTACTCGGCATCATCCTCGTCGCGGCGCTTCTGGTCGTCCCAGTCGCGGCGGCCACCCAAATCGCCGCCGACTTCCGTGAATCGATGTACCTCGGCGTGCTGTTCGGCGAACTCTCGGTTTTGCTCGGCCTCTCGGTGGCCTTCCCGTTGAACGCCCCGCCGGGCGGCACCATCGTCGTCGTCGCCATCGGAATCTACGCGCTGTCGGTCGCCGCCGCAACCGGCGATTTCCGGGCGCTGTCGACGCACTGACAGCAAACATCTCACCACGAAGTACAGCTATTTACGCCGTCGTCGAGAATCGACTGCCGATGAGCGAACTTTCGGGACTGTTCGCCCCGGAGCGGGTCGCCGTCGTCGGAGCGACCGACCGCAAGGGGTCGGTCGGGCGAGCCGTGATGGAGAACCTCGTGGCGGATTTCGAAGGGTCGGTCGTTCCGGTCAACCCGACAGACGACCGGCTGTTCGACCGACCCTGTTACGACGACGTGGCCGAAACCGGCGCCGACCTCGCGGTCGTCGTGGTGCCGGCCGCCGCGGCCCTCGATGTCATCGAGTCGGCAGGCGAGGCAGGCATCGAAAACGTCGTCGTGATTACCGCCGGGTTCGGCGAATCCGGCGGGGAAGGCACCGCACGCGAGGAGGCGCTCGTCGACCTCGCGAACCGCTATGGGTTGAACCTCGTCGGCCCGAATTCGCTGGGCATCATCTCGACGCCGTCGGGGCTGAACGCCACGTTCGGCCCACGAAACGCCGAGTCGGGCTCCATCTCGTTTATGAGCCAATCCGGCGCGTTCGTCACGGCCGTCCTCGATTGGGCTGCCGACCGCGACATCGGGTTCAACGACATCGTCTCCCTCGGCAACAAGGCCGTCCTCGACGAGACGGACTTCGTCGAGGCGTGGGGGGCGGACCCCGGGACCGACGTGGTGTTGGGGTATCTCGAAAGCATCGAGGACGGCGAAGCGTTCGTCCGAACCGCACGCGACGTGACCGCCGAGACGCCCGTCGTCGTCGTGAAGTCGGGCCGAACTGAGGCCGGCGCCCACGCCGCGGCCTCCCACACCGGCGCCATCGCCGGCAGCGAAGCCGCCTACGAGGCCGGACTGGACGGGGCGGGCGTCCTCCGCGTCGAGTCCGCCGAGGAGTTGTTCGACTTCGGTGCGATGTTGGCCGGCCAACCCCTCCCGAATGCGGACGGCGTCGCCGTCGTGACCAACGCCGGCGGGCCGGGCGTGATGGCGACCGACGCGATTGGCGATGCCGACCTCGACCTCGCCTCACTCGGCGGGGAGACTCGTGCGGCGCTGGCCGACGTCCTTCCACAGTCGGCGAGTGCGCACAATCCGGTCGACATCATCGGCGACGCACCGGTCGAACGATTCGAGCGGGCCCTGGAGGTCGTCCTCGATGACCCTGCCATCGGCGCGGCGGTCGTCATCGCCTGTCCGACCGCGACGCTTTCCTTCGAGTCGTTGGCCGAGCGGCTGACCGCACTCGGCGAGACGCGAGAGCAACCGGTCGCAGTCTGTCTGATGGGTGGCTCCTCGGCCGAGGAAGCGGCGGAGACGCTCGCGGCGGCCGGCATGCCGACGTACTTCGACCCCGCTCGGGGCGTCCGAAGCCTCGAAGCGTTGTACGACTACCGGGCGGTTCGACGGCGCGAGTACGAAGAGCCGACGACGTTCGACGTCGACCGCGACCGCGCTCGCGAGATTCTGGAACGCGTCGAGGGTGCACGCGACAACCGCCTCGGCATCGAGGCGATGGGACTGCTCGACGCCTACGGGATTCCGACCCCCGAAAGCGACATCGTCGACTCCCCGGGAGACGCCCGACGAGTCGCCGAAGGGATCGACGGCGACGTGGTGATGAAAATCGTCTCGCCGGACATCCTTCACAAGACCGACGTGGGCGGCGTCGAAGTCGGCGTCACGGACGCAGACGTAGCGGACATCTACGAGACGCTAATCACGCGCGCTCGGAACTACCAACCCGACGCCCGAATCCTCGGCGTACAGATACAGGAGATGGTCGACTTCGACGACGGCGTCGAGACGATTCTCGGGTTGAACCGTGACCCGCAGTTCGGACCGCTCGTGCTGTTCGGCCTCGGCGGCGTCTTCGTCGAGGTGTTCGAGGACACCACGCTCCGCGTCGCGCCGGTTTCGAAATCCGAGGCCGCGAGCATGATAGACGACATCGACGCGGCACCGCTGTTGCGGGGCGCACGCGGCCGGACGCCGGTCGACGAAGACGCCGTCGTCGAGACCATCCAGCGACTCTCTCAACTCGTCACCGACTTCCCCGCCATCGTCGAACTGGACATCAACCCGCTGGTGGCGACGCCCGACGGCGTCGTCGCCATCGACATCAGACTCACCGTCGACCCAGAAAGATTATGACCCTACTCGTCACCTCGACCAAAGAGAGCACAGGCAAGACCGCCGTCGCACTGTCGTTGGCCAGAGCCGCCCGAGAGCGCGGCGAGCGCGTCGGCTACATGAAACCCAAAGGGACGCGACTGCAATCGTCGGTCGGCAAGACGCTCGACGAGGACCCGCTTTTGGCCCGCGAGGTGTTGGACCTCGACAGCCAGACCCACGAGATGGAGCCGGTCGTCTACTCCTCGACGTTCATCCAAGAGGCGATTCGCGGTCGCGAGGACCCCGAGGCCCTCCGTGAACGAATTACCGAGGAGTTCGAGGGGATGGCCGAAGACACCGACCGGATGATACTCGAAGGGGGCGGGTCGCTGACGACTGGGGGTATCGTCGGATTAACCGACCGCGACATCGCCGAATTGCTCGATGCGACGGTCGTCCTCGTCGTTCCCTACGCCCAACCGAGCGACATCGACGAGGTGTTGGCCGCCGCCGAGTTCCTCGGAGACCGCCTCGGCGGCGTTCTGTTCAACGCGGTTCCCGACGCGGCGTTCGACAGCCTCGCAAGCGACGTTGTTCCATTCCTCGAAGGGCGGGGGGTTCGGGTGTTCGGCACCGTCCCGCGTGACCGCGACCTCGCGGGCGTCACGGTCGCGGAACTGGCCACGGAACTCGGTGCCGACGTGCTGACCAGCGAGGCGCCGACCGACGGCCTCCTCGAACGATTCGTCGTCGGTGCGATGACCGCCGGCGAGGCGCTCGGGCAACTCCGCCGAGTCCGCGACGCCGCGCTCATCACCGGCGGCGACCGGACCGACGTGGTAACTGCCGCACTAGAGGCATCGGGCGTCGAGTGTCTGCTGTTGACCGGTGGGTTCCGGCCGCCCGAGGCCGTCCTCGGCCGTGCCGAAGCCGCCGACGTGCCGGTCCTACTCGTGGGTGCCGACACCAAGACGATACTCGACCGCGCCGAGAACATCATTCGCTCGGGACGAACCCGCGACACACACACCGTCGAGCGGATGGGTGAGCTCCTACGCGACTACGCGGACATCGACGCGATGCTCGGAGCGTAGGACATGTCGCCCGTCACCATGTCACAATAACGCACAATACGCCCGAGTCGGTGCATCACCGTATGGACGAGACGGATTCCTTCGGTCGGATGGTTCTTGACTTCCACCGCGACGACTACGACGGCAGCGGCCGCTACCGGAGCCACACCGGCGCGACCCGCGAGGGCCATCCCGAGTGGTACTTTGGCGACTCCTTTCCGCCGGAAAGCGAAGCGGCTCTAAAGCGAGTTCGCGAGACCGGCGGTACCGTCGTCGACGCCGGCTGTGGCGCCGGTTCACACGCGCTTGCCCTCCAGCGAAAGGGGACCAACGTGGTGGCAACGGACGTGAGTGGGGGCGCACTCCGGGTTGCCCGTGACCGGGGCGTCGAACGGGTCGCCCGCGCTGACCTCCGGTCGCTGCCGGTCGTCGCCGACTGCGTCTTTCTCGCCGGGACGCAGTTCGGCGTCGGCGGAACCGTCACGGCGTTACAGGAGACGCTTTCGGCGCTCGAAGACGCCACAACCGAAGGTGGTCGCGTCGTCGGTGATTTCAAAGACCCCTTCGCTGTCGCCGACGACCACGTCGCCGGACGGGAGGAGCTACTCGATTTCGACCGCGAAGCCGGCGTCGCGCGCCGACGGATGCGAACCGAGTACCGCGACCTCGTGGGGCCGTGGCTGGATTTGCTCTGTCTCACGCCCGCGGCCGCCCGAGATGCTATCGATGCGACGGCGTGGTCGGTCACCGACATCATCGAAGGCGACGGCGCACGATACTTCGTCGTCTGTGACCGCTGAGGGCGCACACGACGGCCGACCACAGAGTTAAGCCGGTTGCTACGGTATGGCGCACTGGAGCCGAACGGCTCCGTAGTGTCACACGGGGGGTCACTCCCCCATCAGTCTGTGTGCGGGCAGGTGGTCCGTGAGGCCGCTGATTTGCTTCGGTGTCGTGTCCTCCAGTTTCGGGAGCGTCCAGACCGGACAGTCACACATCCGTTCGAGTTCCGTCGGGTTCGTCCGTTCTGCGACGGTGGCACCCTCGTATCGGTTGAGTGCGATGCCGGCGACGGACACGTCCCGGCGTCGAAGCGCCTCGACGGTCAGCGCCGTGTGGTTGAGCGTCCCAAGGCCCGAGCGAGCGACGACCAACGCCGGCACGTCGAGGTCGGCGACGAGGTCGAGAATCTCTCGCGGTGGGTCGTTCGACAGCGGCACCCGGAGTCCGCCCGCCCCCTCGACGACGGCCGCGTTGCTGTCGGCGAGCGCCTCGCGGGTATCGGCCACGAGGGCATCGTAGGCGATGGGGTCGTCCGCCCGGCGTGCGGCGACGGCAGGTGCCAGCGGTTCACCGTAGGTTCGGAGTCGCACCGCGGCGTCGTCAGTCCCACAGACGTGCTGGACGAACGCGGCGTCGTCGTCCTCGGGAAATCCGGTCTGGGCGGGTTTGATAGCACGTGCGTCAGTGTCGGCGTTCCGAAGCGCCGCGACGAGTGTCGCGGTCACCACCGTCTTGCCGACGCCCGTGTCCGTCCCGACGACGGCGAGGCTCACAGGAAACCGACCTCCTCACCTGCAGCCTCGAAGGCAGCGAGACAGCGGTCGATATCGGCGTCCGTGTGGGTCGACTGCGGTGCGAGTCGAATCCGACTCTCTCCGGCAGGAACCGTCGGGGGGCGAATCGCCGGCGCGACGATGCCCGCTTCCTGCAGACGTTCATCGAGCGCGACGGCGGTGTCACGGTCGCCGACGACCACCGGCAGGACGTGGGTGTCGCCCCACACGTCGTAGCCGAGTTCCACCAATCCCGAACGGAGCCGTTCGACGTTCTCCCACAGTGCGTTGCGACGCTTGGGGGCGAGTTCCAGCGCCCGTTCGGCGGCCGCCGCCGCGGGCGGGGCCAGCCCCGTCGAGAATACAAAGGACCGTGCGGCGTTGAGGAGGTGTTCGACGAGCGGTTCGTCGCCGGCGACGAACCCACCCTGTGCGCCCAGCGCCTTCGAGAGCGTCCCCAACTGCACGTCGATGCGGTCTCCGAGGCCTCCCTCGCCGACGATGCCACCGTCGTAGACGCCCGTGGCGTGGGCCTCGTCGACCATCACCCACGCGCCGTAGGCGTCGGCGGCGTCACAGATCGCTTCCAACGGTGCCACGTCGCCGTCCATCGAAAACACCGAGTCGGTGACGACGAGCCACGACTCCGTTGGCCCGGCCTCCGCTCGGGCGTCCATGGCCTCGGCCAGCGCCTCGGCGTCGCAGTGGTCGTACACCACCACGTCGGCCTTCGAGAGGCGTGCGCCGTCGACGATGCTGGCGTGGTTGAGTTCGTCCGAGAAAATGACGTCGGGGTCTAAGGCGGTGAGCGTCCCGACGTTGGCGGCGTACCCCGAGGAGAACGCCAGCGCCCGCTCGGTTCCCTTCTCGTCTGCGAGTCGGCGCTCCAGCGAGCGGTGGGTCGGGGTGTCACCGACGACGAGTCGGGAGGCCCCGGCGCCGGTGCCGACTTCGCGGGCCGCCTCGGCGGCGGCCGCAGCGACCCGTTCGTCGCCCGCGAGTCCGAGGTAGTTGTTGGCGGCGAAGACGAGTCGCTGTTCGCCGAAGACCGGCGGGTCGCCACCGGGGTCTTCGGCGACGGGGGTTCGGGCGGCGACCGACTCGACGGGCGTGAGGTCACGCCGGAGGCCCGACTGCTCACGGTCCCGGAGTCGCGCTTGGAGGTCGAAGCCGTGGGAGTGCTGGAGACTCATGCGATTCGATTCAAAAGCCCGGCATCAGGTCGGCGGGACCGAAGACGCCGTACTCGCCGGCGCGGTTCCGTCGGACGCCCGCCTTCAGGTAGCCGAGCGCCGGGCCGTTGACGTTGGCCTCCATGCTCGTGGCGTCGTCGAGTTGGAAGGTGTTGGTGCCGACCTCGCCGTCGAAGGTCCTGCCGGTGACGCTGACGGTTGTCGTCGTCGGCTTCTCGTCGGAGCGGACGTCCAGGATGCCGCCGACGGTCACGTCTTCGGCGTCACAGATGCCGGCCCGTTCGAGCAGCACGTCGTCGGCGTGTTCCATGTCCTCGAACTCGATTCGGCCGTCGTGGTCCTCGATGATGGCCTCGATTTCCGCGTCGGAGAGGTCGCGTGCGGTCTCGATGTCGTAGCCATCGAGGTGGGCGATGTCTTCGCGAACGGTGCCGCGGTTGTCCTCGTAGCCCGATTTGAGACCGACGCCCCACCAGATTTCGACGTCCTCGACTTCGACGAACGACTGGGCGGCGAGGGCCGCAGCGCCCGTGAGGAATCCGGGCGTCGCACCCGCACCGCAGACGAAGGTGATGCCGGATTCTTCGAAGGCCTCGGTTCGTTCGTCGAGCATGTCGATGACGCGGGAGCGTTTCAGCACGTCGACGAGGACGCCCTCGTAGTCGGCCTCGGCGAAACGGTCGGCGACGCGGGGGATGAAATCGTGTTCGAGGTTCGGCAGCGCGATGAGAACCGCATCGATGGCCTCCGACCCGGCAATGATGTCGTCGATTGGCGTTTCCGTGGAGTCAGCCTGCACGGAGGCGGCGACGCCTTTCCGTTCGCCGGACTGTTTGACTGCAACCGCTCCGCCGTCAGTTCGCGGTTCGCCTTGCTCACCGCTCTCGGTCGAGGCGCGTCGCGCCTCGCTCGCAATATTCCCCTCCGTCGCCGCCAGCAGTTCCTCCACGTCGAGGCCGTCGTGGTCGACGGCGACGCCGTGGCGGTCACACGCCGCGACGGGCGTGAGTCCGTCTTTCCGCGTCGAGTATTCGAGTGCTCGTCGGCCGATGCCACCGGTTCCCAGTACTGCGAAGTTGATATCTTCCATTGTCGTAGTGTCGTATTAGTCGTCCAGTTCGCTCGTTGCGTTGCTCGTCGCCGTCCCGACGGCCGTGTCGGTGGCGGGGTCTCGGTGCTTGGCTTTCACTTCCTCGGGGTCGAAGTCGTTGACCGCGCGATTCGGCTCCAGACCTGCCCGCTCGACGATTTCGATGTCGTCGCCGGGGTCCTGTCCCTCGGTCGTGAGGTAATCGCCGGTCAGCATTCCGTCGGCGCCGGCCTCGAATGGCAAGTGCTGTTCGTCGGGTGCGAGGTTGACTTCACGACCACCCGTCAGTCGGACCCGGGAGTGGGGATGGAGCAGTCGGTACACCGCGATGGTCTTGATGACCTCCGACTTCGAGATGGCGGCGTGGTCGGCATCGCCCATTGGCGTGCCGGCGACGGGGTTGAGGATGTTCACCGGCAGCGAGGAGACGCCGATATCCTGCAGTTCGATGGCGGCGTCCACGCGGTCCGTGGGGGATTCGCCCATCCCGAGGATGACACCGGCACACAATTCCATCCCGGCGGCTTTCGCCCGCCGGAGCGTCTTCAGTCGGTCCTCGAAGTCGTGGGTACCGACGACCTCCGGGAAGTACCGTCGAGAGGTCTCGATGTTGTGATTGTAGTGATTGAGGCCTTCCTCGGAGAGGATTTCGGCTTCATCTTCGGTGAGTAATCCGAGTGAGGCGTCGACCTCCACGTCGGTTTCGTCGCGAACCAACCGAATCGCTTCGATGATTTCGTTCCACTCATCCGGGCGGTGTTCCTTCGAGACGCCCTTCTCGGCGACGACGATGCCGAAGCGCTGGGCACCGTCGGCCTCGGCGCGTTTCGCGGCTTCGAGCACCTTCTCCGGCCCGAGAAAGCCGTAGGTGTCGATGCCGGTGTCGAAGTGGGCTGATTGGGCACAGAAGCCGCAGTCTTCGGCGCAATCGCCCGCCTTCGCGTTGACGATGCTGCAGGCGTCGACCGTCCCATCGGAGAACTCCCGACGGACGAGGTCGGCGCCGGCGGCCAACGCCTCGGCCGGTTGGGCGATAAGCGCCAGCCCGTCGGTCCGGTCTAAGGTCTCACCATCGAGAACTCGCCGGACCGCGTCGTCGACCGTTTGGTTACCTGTTTCGTAAACCACGCTAGCGACAGCGGTTGACAGTATAATAAATCTACTGGGTGTTGTAAGTTTACGAGAGCAGCCGCTGGGCGAGAAGCGCAGTCGGCGTGTGAACGCACCACGGAGGGGTGTTTCGTAAACCTATCGAAGTAACAGTGTTGACGAGGTGGTCGTGGAACGCGTCGCGTCCGTTCAGGCGTGCTGTTCGATTTTGTTCGCCAGCGATGCCTTCTCTTGGACGCCGACCATTCGGTCTGCGGGTTCGCCGTCGACGAACAGATACAGCGTGGGAACGCCCTGGACCTGATACTGCTGGGCGATGTTCTGGTGGGCGTCGACGTCGACTTTCAGGACAGCCGCGTTCGTCTCGGCGGCGAGTTCCTCGACGGTCGGTTCGAGCATCTTGCAGGGACCACACCAGTCGGCGTAGAAATCGACCAACGCGACGTGGTTCTCTTCGAGGAGTTCCTCGAGGTGGCCAGCGCCGTTTACGTGGACCGGTTCGCTGGGCGAGCCGGCTTTGGCCGTCAGTTCCTCGCGTTTCTTCGCTCGAATGTCTTCGATGTCTTCGGAATCGCTCATAGGCGTAGTAGTGGAATCGTGGTTTTAACCTCTTCGGGGGTGTGTCCGATGCACACGACCGGTGGTCGTCTGCAAAGCAGTTAATAGGTGTCGTCACGACCGGCCGCTATGGAGATGGAGTCCGTCCCCCAAGAAATCACGTCGCTCGTCGGCCGAGAAGTCTACTCGAACAAGGGCGTCTTCGTCGGCGAGGTCGAGGACATCCGCCTCGACCTCGACAGCGAAGTCGTCACCGGACTGGCCCTCGGTGAGGTCAACCGCGACCTCTTCGATACGCGTGTCAGTGGCTCGAAGGGGGTCATCATCCCGTATCGGTGGGTCCGAGCGGTCGGTGATATCGTACTCGTCAACGATGTCGTCGAACGGCTCCGAGAACCCGAAGAGGAAGAGGCGCCGGCTTAACTCCCGTTCGCCCCTTCTCCCCCGCTACTTCCGCCTTCGACGCCCATCGCTTCGAACAGTTTCGTCCGAACCGCTTCCTCGGTGAGCGACAGCAGTGTCTCGCGGTTGTCGCCGGTTATCTCCAGTCCGGTGAAGATACCGAGCGGGATTTCCGCGGAGGCGTCCGTCGAGTGGCCGACCACCTCGCCGATTTCCCCGAAGGCGTCCTGCAACACGTTGCCGATGTTCATCCGGATGTCCTTCGACCGAGCGGCGAGGTAAATCGTGTCGTCGGCGATGGCGAACACCGCCGAAGTCGTGATACCCTCAAGGTTGAGCAGGTGTTGGGCGGCTTGGGACAGCGCATCGCGGTCCCGAATGAATCCGGCGTTGGAGACGAGATGACTCCCCTTGACCTCGCGGTTCCGAATCGCCTCGGCGAGTACGTCCAACGTCTCCGGACTCATCGACGGTGACTCGACCTGTTCGAGGGTGTCGTGGTTGGCGAACGGATAGAGGTACGCCGCCGCGGTGAGGTCCGCCGGCGTCGTATCCCGTTTGAAATCGAGGGTCTCTGCCCGAATACCGTACAGCAGTGCGGTGGCCACCTCCTCCGGCGGCGTGATGTCGAACTCCTGGATGTACTTCGTCAGAATCGTCGATGTCGAGGAGACGTTCGGCCGGATGTCGGTGAACTCCGCGTCGTATTCGACTTCGGGTTCGAAGTGGTCGATGAAGATGTCGACGGTGCCGTCGACGACGGGGTCGGCGGCCTTCGCACAGTCGACGAGCGCGAGGTTGTCGTAACTGTCGAGGTCGGCGTCCGACAGCGGCGTCAACTCGATACCCAGGAGGTTGACGAACGCGCGGTTCTCCTGGTGGCCGATTTCGCCCTCATAGAGGATGTCGGCGGACACGTCGCGGGCGTTCGCGATAGCCTGCAGCGCGACGGCCGAGGCGATGGAGTCCGGACCGGGCGAGCGGTGGGCGAGGATGGCCAGCGACTCACCGGAGTCGATGACATCGGCCAGTTGCGTGGCCTTGAACTCCAACTCGCCCTGTTCGAGTGCGCGAAGCGCCGAATCCGCGATGACCGCCGAGGGGTTGATGACCACGTCTGCGCCGGCCTCGGTGAGTTCGTCGGCGGTGACGGGGTCGGAGGCGCGGACGATGATGAACTTGTCCTCGGCGCGCTCGCGAATGGTTTCGACTGCCACCTTGTTGGCCTCGACGTCGGGCGAGAGAATGAGGATGACGTCGCGGTCGGAGACGGCTTGAGCCGCCGCCTCCTCGGCGATGTCGGCGGTGCGGGCGTCGAGGTCTTGGTCTCTGAGCGCCTCCACGCGCCCCTCGTCGCGGTCGAGAATCAGTACGTCCTTTCCCTCCGCGACGAGTTCCTCCGCGACGGCGTGGCCGACGCTTCCGCAGCCGAGAATCGCATACGTCGACATCGAAGCCATCGAGATGGCGCTGCTCATGATAGCCGCTCCGAAGGCCGGGACGTACTTAATTTGTCCGTACCGTCCGAACCGTGTGACGGCGTCCCGCTGAGGCGTGGGAACGCAACCTATTTGAATCAACCGCGGTTACGTGGAGTCGCAGGGCCGATAGCTCAGCCAGGGAGAGCGTCTGGCTCTTAACCAGACGGTCGGGGGTTCAAATCCCCCTCGGCCCGCTTCTGTTCCGAACAATACGCCGAACAGTGCCGAGCGACAGCGAGGCCTGCTCGTCTCCTCGTGAGGAACGAACGGGGTCAGCGATTCGAACCCTGCAAGTCGCGCACAGCGACCGAAGGGAGCGAGCACGTCTTGCTCCGGTTCAAATCCCCCTCGGCCCGCTTCTACGCGGAGCAATCCACGGAGCAACGCCACCCGTCAGCGCCCGACGAACCAGCGCCACCGTTCTTCGAGCGGTCCCTCGACATCCGCGAGTAACTGCTGGGCGCGTTCGACTCGGGCTTCGGCGTCGAGTCGAGGATACAGTCGGGCAGCGATTGCGGGGATGGCGTGGAAGAGCCGAAGCGTCTCACCGGTCGCTTCGAAGGTCCACGTTCCCGTTTCGAGGTCGAATTCGCTGGCGAGTGCGGCCTCGACCTCGCCGGCATCGGCCGGCGAGCGGGAGTCGCGGTCGAGTTCCGCGAAGACATCCTCGCCCGCGGTCGTCCGCCAACCCAGCGGGGCGACCGCACCGACGGTGCCGCCCGCTCGAAGCACGCGCCGTGCTTCGGTGACGGCCCGTTTGGGGTTCGGCGCCAAAAACAGCGATGCGGTGAACGCGACGGCGTCGAAGGTATCCGAACGGAACGGCAGATTGTCGAAATCACCCTGTACGCGGTCGGAAACCGAACACTCCCGAAGCATCTGTCGACTCAAATCCAAGGCGACGGGGGTCGCCCCTCGCTGTTCGAAGGCACGGGCGCTGATACCCGACCCAGCGCCGGCGTCGAGGATGGAGTCGATACGCCCCGACCCGTGGTCGGCCATCCGGTCGTACAGCCGCAATGCTAACTCCCCGAACCGACCCGTTCGGGCCTCGTATTCGGCGTAGGAGACCGTACTGACGTCGAAGTTCTCCCGTATGTGTTCTTTCATGCGCCCGGTTTCGGCGGCCTACTAAATGTGTGTGATGGACTGCCATTCAGAAGCGTCATTCAAGCGTCAGACACTGAACCGGATATGACTGTGTGTTAAGGTGTTGCCTGATATATCAGGACCTCGTTTTTTATCCCAATCTTCCCTTGGTAACATTGGTCACACTACCAAGGATGTGACTCGGGGCACACCATGAGCATGAACACCTACGTTTGTAGCCGATGCGGAGAGCAGTTCGATGCACACGATTCGGCCGAAACCGCACGGCTGGGGTACTGTAGCCGGCGGTGTATGAACGCAGTACGGCAGTAGGGCAGACGGTGCGTCGGGCAGTGGGCGGGTCACACTGTTAGAGGCGGTTCCACACTGTTTCGTGTAACTCGGTCTGTAGCATCCGAAAGAATTGGACACGGTCGATGGACTGTTCGAACGGGTTCGTCCGACAGTATCAGTTATCGGGACTGTAGTTCGGTGCTTCGTCGGTGATAACCACGTCGTGGGCGTGGCTCTCGGTCTGGCCGGCCGAGGAGACGCGGACGAACTCGCTACGCTCTTTGAACTCCGGAATCGTCTCCGCGCCGACGTAGCCCATCCCGGACTGCATCCCGCCGACGAGTTGGTGGAGTTCTGATTCGAGCGAGCCCTTGTACGGAGTCGCGGCTTCGACGCCCTCCGGGACGTACTCCTCGTCTTCGGGGTCGTCTTTGAGATAGCGGTCCCCGCCGCCGGATTTCATCGCGCCGACCGACCCCATGCCACGGTACTGCTTGTAGCGCTTGCCGTTCATCGTGATGACGCGACCGGGTGCCTCGTCGGTCCCGGCGAAGTACGACCCGAGCATCACGGCATCGGCACCGGCGGCGATGGCCTTGATGGCGTCACCGGAGTACCGAATCCCGCCATCGGCGATGACGGGCACGTCGTGTTGGGTTGCAACGTCAGCGACTTCGGCGACGGCCGTAATCTGGGGCATGCCGGAACCGGAGACGACGCGGGTCGTACAGATGGAGCCGGGTCCGATGCCGACCTTGACGCCGTCGGCGAAGTCGACGATTGCCTCGGCGGCCTCGCGCGTGCCGACGTTGCCGACCACCACGTCGGCGTCGACCTCGGCTTTGATTTCGCGGGCGGAGTCGATGACGTCGAGGTTGTGCGCGTGTGCACAGTCGATGAATACGATGTCGGCACCGGCCTCGTCGGCCGCCAACGCGCGGTCAGTCTCGAAGGGGCCGACGGCGACGCCGACGACGAGCGACCCGTCGGAGGCCCGGGCGGCGTTGTCGTACTCCCGGCGTGCGAGGATGCCCTGCATCGTCACGAGTCCCGTCAGACGCTCTTCCTCGTCGACGATGGGGACGCGCTCGATTTTGTGTTCGTACATGAGTTCGAGTGCTTCGCGAGCGGTGACGTCCTCGCCGGCGGTGATGACCTCGTCGGTCATCGCCTCACGGACTTCGTCGCGGTCACCGACTTCGAGGTACGGCCGGATGTCCGTCCCCGAAATGATACCGAGGACGACGCCGTCGTCGTCGACGACCGGCGCGCCGGAGACGCCCTCGTCCCCCATCATGCGGTCGACCTCCCGGACGGTCTGTTCGGGCGAGGCCGTGACCACTTCACGGATGATGAGTTCGTCTGCTCGTTTGACTGTCTCGACGTGTTCTGCGGTCTCCTCGACGGTCATGTTCCGGTGAAGGACGCCAAGGCCGCCCTCGCGGGCCATCTCGATTGCCAGTTCGGCTTCGGTGACGGTGTCCATCGCCGCCGAGAGGACGGGAATGTTCAGCGTAACGTTCGTCGACACGCGGGTCGCCATATCGGCGTCATCCGGTTCGACACGGCTCTCCTTGGGCCGGAGCAGCACGTCGTCGAACGTCAATGCCTCAGGTACGCGGAGTTTCTCCGAGAAGGGTTCGTCGCTCGCCATGTAAACCGTCGGAATCCCCCGCCCAAAAGCGTTGCGAGAGCGCTACCGCCCGGCACCGACACACACGGACGGACCACCCGGTGGCTTTGTCGACACCGATGTCCGAACGTGTGCATCGACGGTCGCCGGTGGATGTTCGTCCGAATCGTGTGTGAATGTCGGGCGATTCGTCCCAGAATCAAACCGGTCGGTACCTACTCTTCAGGTGTATGCGGACATGACTCACACAACACTTATGATTCAGTCAACTCTTGCATGATGTATGGACTCCGCCAGTCCCATCGCACAGCGCATCGCCGGGCAATCCAGCCTCGCCACCGGCATTTTCTTTACATTTGCGATGTGGACAAATAAAGCGGAGAAAGTCGCACCCATCCGGAACGGCAGCCGCTCCGGACACGTCAGAGGGTATCGCGACATCCACCGCCGTTCGTCCCATGGTGAGGGTCGCCCCGCCTGACGAATGAGCGCATCACGCCACCCGATTGCGTTACGCCTTGAGCGACAGGTCGGTGAAGGCACGCGCCTGCTTGCGACGGTCATGGCGCTGCCGCTCATCGACGGCATCTTCACGGCGCTCATCGTCGCCGGCGCGGTTTCGGACCTCCTCGGTATGGTCGAGGTCGGGCTGCTCATCTTCGGCGGCAGCGCGACGCTCGCCGTCGTCCTCGCCGAGATGGAGGGCTCCCGACGCGACCGCGTGAAGAACGTCCTGCTCGTCGGCGCAATCGTCGTCCCGCTCGCAGCGGTGCAGGCGACTATCGCCCCGACCATCGCATCCGTGCTCGATATGGTCATCTTCGAGCGTTTCGCCGCACTCGTCATCCTCGCCATCGCGGCGAAGACCGCAAGCGCCACCGTCGGTGAATATCTCCCCCGACCCAGCGTCATCATCGGCCTCGGTCTCGTGGCGAGTTTCCGACCGACCGCCTTCGAGTTCGGCTTCGTCGCCGACCCGATGTTCGTCGTCTACGGCACCGGTGCCGCCGTCGTCGGCGTCGCCTTCGCGCTGGCCGTCGCCGGCCTCGGGCCATGGCTCCGCGGGAACGTGGACATCGACCGCTTCCGCTTCGGGAGCGCGGTCGCGTTGGGTGTCCTCCCGCTGACCATCCTCGAAGTCGGCCCCATCACGGGCGAAGAACCGCTGGCGCTCATCGTCCTCGCGGTCACCGGCCTCTTCGCCTTCAACCCTGAAGGCGCGATGGATGCACCGGCCGATGACGCGGATGCCGCGGCCGCAACCGATGGCGGTGAACCCGACGACCCCTTCGAGGAAGACGTCGAGGACGCCGTCGAACGCGTCGACGACGAGGAATCCACCGCTCCCGGAAGTCCCGAGGGCGACCGCGCCCCGTGGCTGTAAAGCCTTAGGGGCCTCGGCGACACTCCTCCTGTATGGCCGACAACCGCGTCGTCGAGGGTCGAATGGTAACTCCCGGAAAACTCGCCGAACTCATCGAAGGCGAGCGTGTGATGGACGCCGAAGGCATCGAGGACACCGACCGAGACTGTCCCGACTGCGGTGGCGATGTCATCTCGGTGGGCTACATGCCGAGCGTCACCGAGTTCGTTACCGGATATAAATGTCAGGATTGTGGTTGGAGCGAAACCGACCGCTAATCCGGGAATACCTGTCCCCAGAGGACTTTTTCGAGTAGTTCGACTCGGAGGGGTTCTTCTACCCGAATCTGACAGGACAGTCGCGGATACCCCCAGCGCTCGGCGGCCGCGTCGTGCCACTGCGATGGCTCGGGGGCGTCCTCGATTCGGACACCGCAGGTGCCACACAGTCCCCGGCCGCCGCAGTTCGCAATCCGTGACACCGAGCCATACACCTCAAAGCCCCGCTTGGAAAGGGCGTCTCGAAGCACCGTCCCCCGCGGCACCTCAATGGTCGTCTCGTACTCCCCGTCGATGACGGTCACTGGAACGTGCTCGGTCATACACTCACTTCGGACGGCACAGCCAAAGTCGATGCGCCGAATCGAAACCCCTTTAGGAAGAAGGGAAGTACGGGGAATCGAGGGGACGTGGCCAAGCCAGGCATGGCGGCTGACTCCAGAGGCCACGCGCCCGGTGACGAGACTCCAGACTGATATACCGAGCGGACGACTGATCATCGCTCCGCGTTGACGACCCTCTGGAGGACCGAGGCGCTACACCGGAGATATCAGTAGATCGGGGGTTCAAATCCCTCCGTCCCCACTAGGATTTTCGCTTTTTTGCATCATTTTGTGACACATCTGTATTTTGACTACTTCTCACTTGTCTGAATCCTGACTATACTCGTCGTCGAGGTCATCCCGGTCGAGATGCCGCTCGATGTCGATACTCTCAGTATCAGCTCGGCGTCGGTCGAGGGCCTCATCGAGATCGGGCTGGTCGTAGTATCGACGAATCACGTCAGGCGTCGTCGCCGCTCGGGAGGCGACTTTCTCAATGTCGATACCGAGGTTCCGCTGCCAGGTGATCGACCCACGTCGAACCGGATGCGGGGACCGACTCGACGGACACTTGCTCGATTGGTCACGAGGAACGTACGAACAACTCGGCCGTCGACGACCGTGGGGACACTCGACGACAGCACAGGGAAGGGTCGCCTCGTACACCCACGATGTGATAGTCTGTTTCGTCGGTCGCCCGGCCTGACTGCTGAAGAGCGGTTCCCGACCCTCGTCGTCACGAATCTGAATCCGCGAACGAGCGATGTACTCTTCGAGCGCCTTCCGCGGTTTCTCCGATAGGACGATCTTCCGCTCGTGGTCGCCGCCGCGTTTCAGGCGAGTTCCTGTTTCCGGTCGGTTCCGGAAAGCGAGTTCCCCGTTCTCGTAATCCTCGACATCGAGGGCGCGAATGCAGCTGCGCCGAGGGCCGGCGTGCCACAAGAGCTCGAGTAATGCGTGTCGACGCTTCCCTCGATAGCGTGGGTCGTTCCGGTAGCCCGTCAGCAGCGTTCGGGCGGCTTCGGGAGCGAGCTTCTGGGAACTGACCTCTTCCTTATCGTCGAGGCGAATCGTCTCGATAGCGAGGTGAAGCCCGAGGTCGAGGAGGCCCTGGCCTTCGAGGTACTTCAGCCAGGTTCGGACGTTCTTTTGTTTCGAGGCGACGGTCGCCCGAGCGAGGTCCTTCGCTAGAAGGTGGTCGGTGAAGTTCCCGACGGTCCAGCGGTCGAGATCGTCGAGCGAGGTGATACCGTTCTCGGCAGCGTACTCCTGGAAGGTTTCGAGACTCTTCCGATAGCTCCGTTCGGTTTCACCCTTCCATTGGGGCCGCTTCCGTCGCAGGTACAACTCGATTGCTTCATAAATCGAGTAGTCGGGGCGGTCATCCCGGCTCATTCTTCGCCGGTCACCTCCTGAGGACCATCGAGCGGCGTATGATAGGCGTAGTAAATCGCCACCAACGGCAGCGCGAAGGTGGCGATTATCTGCCCGGTCGTTACTGGATTGTAGACAGCTCGAACGTAGCCGTCAGCGTAGTCCTTCGGAACATCGAGCGCTTCCGGAGGCACCGTCAATACGCCGAACCACATTCCAGCGACAAACCCAGCGATTAGCGAACACGCGATGATGCCACGTTCACGCGCGGAGAAATCGAGATCGAGACGAAGGACCGTCATTCGTCACCCTCCAATTCGTGGAATTGGAACCGATGAGACGGGATTTCGTGTTCCGTCCAACTACGAGCGTAGATGAGGTCTTCAAACCGCTTACCATCGAATACGAGATCGCACTTCTCTCCCCGTTCAATTCCAAGATCAAGGGCAAACTCACCGTCACGAAGATCGGAGACGAGAATGTACCCCTCCTGATCTTCCCAATCAGTAGGGTCAACGCAATGTTCCGAGTAGAGTCCTGCACAGCGTTGTAGTTCGATATTGATCTGAAAAGCGGGAATGCCGACTCGGAAGTCGTCTCCAGCTGCGGGATGAACCACAACCTGAATCGGCTCCGTCATCGATGTCCCTCCAGATGCGGTGGGTTCCGACAGTCGGAACAATCGATAGGGTGGCCCGGTGATTCGCGCCACTCCTGGACGACAGCACCACAGGTGAGGCATTTGTAGAACAACTGCACTCGATGCGGCCGAGGCTCAGGACCGGTGCGAGTGTCGTCGGTTACTTGTACGCCTGGTTCCTCTCCGCCCGTGCGGGCTTCGCCCGCGTTGGTTTCGCTGGACATTCTCAGCACCACGAAACCGCCTACTCCGGGCCTGTGATACCAGCACAGGTCCGGGATGCACACCTTCGAGAGGCATCAACGGTATAGGCAGTTTCGTGGGACAGCAAATTACCCGACGTTTAATATAATTAACGACGAGTGATTATACACTCAATAGGTTCATTTTCCCTCATCGGACAATACTATTCCTATTGGTTGAGGATTGACCCCATGAGAAGATCGGCGGAATGGATGGTGCTTTGTGACGAGAGAATACTTGAATACCTCGCAGAGCACGATTCGGGAACGCCGAGCGAAATGGCAAACAGCGGGTACGTAAGATGGACCCGCTCGTACATCAGCCAACGAGCGAAAAAGTTAGTCGAAAACAGCCTAATTACACACCTGGGCAACGGGGTATATATTATCACTGAGGAAGGTGAGGCGTACCTGGACGAGGAATACAATGCGGAAACGGGGTCGTACCTTAACCAAGATCAGGTGACGGACGGTGATGCCCTAGGTGGAACCGAGGAGACGAACGAGACGAAAGATGCGTAACCGGCCGAACCTCCAATAATGACGATTCGACGTAACGCGCGATGGCAACAGGAATTGGACGAACGGATACTCGAATGCTTGGAGGAGGAACTATACTCCTATCCGACGGTGTTGGCAACCGAACCGCAAATTACAGCAAAGAAAGGAACGATTCGAGACCGCTGTAAGGCATTAGCCGATGCCGGTTTAATTCATATAGATATTGAAAAAGGGTGGCGGCTGGAAATTTGTGGAGAAGGTGAGCGGTATCTACGAGGGGAGACAGATGTCGAGATGTTTCCGTATCCACGATCTGTTCCAATAATCGACGAGCAAATTCGTAGGAATGGATAACAGACGAGGGCTAAGGTAAAATCTCTATTTGTGAACATCACCCCCTCCAAGGAGGGGGTTCAACTACCCACACAAATGGGTTGGTTAGTGGGTGGGTAGATTCTATATAAAGATTTCAATGATAATTTTCACCGGTCTCCTGATGAGGATTATCAAGATCTAAATCTTTGTGATGGATATGCCACCCGTCTTCCTCGTTGTAGTGAAGAGCAGTTTCTGATCCATCATTTTGGAGGAATAAGTAAGTCGCCGGACCACCCATATCATCGCGAAGGACGGCATCAAATGTATCCTGTTTCTGAAGTTTACGGAACTCTACCATGGTTAAGGGGCGGTCTGGAAGCACATCTTTGAGTGCCATAGAACCCCTCTGATATGGGTGAAGAATATATGTTTCGCCCCCGACACCATAAGTTAATATATCACCTATGAAGAATTCATTAAGGCTATCAGATTGTCACCATCGACCAATTCAACTCCCAAATTATCAGCTGCCTCTTGGGCAGGAGACGTATAAGAACTCGTAGTCACGACGACCATAGAATCAGCACCAACCTGGGAAGCCGCGCCGACCACTTTGCGGATTGTTGCTGCACCGACTTTATTATCTTCATCATATCTTTTTGCCTGAATTGCCACAGTCCTCCCATCAGATGTGGCCAATACATCTATCCCTTGATCTGGACCATCAGATGTTAATGTAGTCTCAAACCCCTTCTTTTCCCAAACATCTGAGACAAGAGTTTCAAATCCTTTAGAATCAAGTTGACGGACATCGGTTAGAGAGTAATGTGTATATGATGGAGAATACCCTTTTTGGAATTCCAATTTCACAGCATTGTAAAATGTTTTGAGAAAACCAGAACCAGGTAAACGACTTGGCATATGGTGTTGTGTGAATCAAGATAATTAAATGTATAGTAGAAATTTAGAATGAATGGCGCGTTACTTAGCCGGACCACGATCACGAAGGAGATCGAGTAGTTCCGGCCAGTCGAAATCTTCAGCGAACAGGTCGGCACGGAGGTTCCACGACCAAGGCGCAGCATCGTTCGGGTCGTACTCGACAGGCGACTTTTCGAGGTCTTCGAGGTCGCCACCGAACAACTGGTCGGCAGGGAAATCAGCATCAGCAGGCCAGCGTTCATAGAACTCGGCCCGCCGCTTAGTCGCCTTGAACACACCGAGCGTCGTCAACCGCTTTACCTCCGGGTGGAGGTCCTTGCCGGTGTGGCCGATTATCCCGCAGGTGTCGACGCCGATCTTCGCAAACCGCTTGGCGAGCGGCGTCCATTGAGTCGCCACCTCTCTGCGGTTCGTTCGGGAGTCGAAGTGCGTCGACCCTTCGTCGACGAAGACGAACTTCGGTTCCTCTCGATACTCCAGCAGCGTCACCGCGAGGTCGTGGGCCGACGCAACCCGTTCGTCGACGAACTCCGCGTTTATGTTACCAACGACAAGGAGGTCATCGAGGTCGAGCGCCCGCAGCTGGGCAAGCAGGAGGATCGTGTTGGTTTTCCCGGTGTTCGGGTTTCCCGCGACCGTGACGAAGGCGGGAGCGTCGTTGTTGTCCAACTGGTCGAGGAGCTGCATCGGGAGACGAAGTGCATTAGCGGAGAGGTCCTGTTCCGTGATACCAGTGATATGCGAGGCGACAGAGCCGTTGCCCTGGAAGACTGCATCGGTCGCGGCGTCGGTCGTCCACTTATCGAGAACAGCAGCACCGAGAACGGTATCCCGAAGCTGACCGTCAACGACACGTTCCAGAAACGAGAGCGTCGAGCGGTGTTTCGGATTCTCGACGAGGCCAGCGTGCGGGTGGGCGTGATCACCGTGGTCGAGGTCGCCGCGCAACGCCTCACGGAGTTTCGCCACCGCGAGCAACCGCTCGTCGGAATCAGTCATCGGCAGCCTCCGACTCCGCCTGCGGTTGGTTAACTCGGTCGGCGTCGAGGAGATCGTCGACGGAACCCTCGACGTCTTTCTCGTCGCCGCGCGGGTCGAGGTCGGACTCCGCAGGCGCGTGGTCGGCCAGCGAATCACCAACGCCCTCCTCGAAACCCTGTTCCTCGATAGCCTGTTCGACAGCGTTCGCAATCGACTCACCTTCCGAGGCAAGCGTGCCGTCAGCGAAGGAATCGACGATATGGCGAATCTCGTCTTGGGCAGCACCATGCAGCAGCGAGAACGCCGAGTTCTCGATTGCCTGGCCGCGTTGGGCGGCGTCTTGGAGCTGGCCCCGACACTCCCGAATCTTCCCGAGGGCGCTCACGAGTTCCGTATCGTCGAGCGTCCCGCGCCACGTCCCGACGACGGTCATCTCTTCGAGGTCGACACTCTTCCCGACATACAGACTCGGCGTGAGTTGGGTCATCTCATACGGCACTTCGGCGTTCCCGTTCTCGTCAGTCACCGTGATTTCACGGAAGTCCGAATAGGGGAATCGGTAGAGTGCGCCGTCGATTACCCGAGCGTCGAGGTCGACGAGGAAGATATGATTCGGGTTCCAGAGTAAGCCCGTGATGTAATTGCCAGCAATGAAGCCGACCGGAGCGAGCGCGATAAACGTCAGTCCTGCGAGCTTTGCCCAGCGAGGCACTTCGAGACTCACGTCGAAATACGCCAGCGCAACACCAGCGCCGAGCAGCAGGAGTGTAATCGGAACGAAGCGAGACTTGATGAGGTCGAGTACCAGCTCGAACTTCGTCGGTCGGCGATAGGGTTCGTCGTCCTGCATTAGGCAACACGCTCCGGGGAATCAGTCCGACCGAGAACGGTTCGAATCACGACGACAATCGCCACAAGTGCGACGGAGAACGCACCCGAAACGGCAGCGAGTTGTACGTCACTCCAACTGGCCGACCCGGAGAATAGCGACGGCTCTCCAGGAGAGAGGCCGACAAGCCCACGCTCGGCCGCGACAGTCACCGCCGCGTTCGACGGTTCGGTCACCGAGAAGGAGATCTCCGTGCGCCCCTCTGGAACGCGCTGGGTTTTCCGAGGGATGTCAACGGCCTCGTGATCTTGCAGCGGAATCGAGGCGTCGGTCACCGTGATCGTCGTCGACTCGTCGACCTCGACGACGAACGACACCGTGCCGTCGTTCCAGGTGGACTCGACGATTCGAGTGTTCGAATCGATCTCGATCAGGTACGTTTCTTGTTCGCCGTTCGGAGTCGGCGTCGACTCCTGGGCGGCCGCGACTGACGGGGCCGCGACGAACGCGAGCAGGAGCAATACAGCTATCAGGGTTCTTCGAGTGTTCATTTGGAAAGTGGGAATGACGTGTTACCAGAACGTCAGGCGGTCAGCAATCGATTCGAGCACGTAGTCGAGAGCCGCCCCGAGCGTGGCGTCGTAGAGCGACCACGCGAGGGTCGACACATCGACGCCGAAGGCCCACAGTAGGAACACCCCGACAGCGAGGACCGCTGCGGGTTTAATGAGGCCAAGCGCGAGGCGGAGATACAGCATCAGTAACGACCACCTCCACGACGACTGCTGTAGTCGTCATCGTCGTCGGAATACAGCCCGTAGCCTAGCAGCGAGACGCCGGTCCCGCCGAGCAGCCAGCCGGCTTTCGGCACGCCCATCCACTCACCGGACAGGAAGCCGGAATCACCGGAGGAACCACCGCCACCGTTAGAGGCACGGGCTTCGCGGAGTTGCTCAATCTCATCTCTGAGTGCGGTGATAGCGTCGATTTGAGATTGTAATTGGGTGGTGTCTGTCGGGTCTGATATGTTCTCCACCCATTGGGTGTAATTTATCTGCGACTGGTCGCCGTGTATCTCGACAATTTCGAGAGGGGAGTCACCGCTTAAGACATCAGTGGTAAACTCGGTATTACCATTACCATCAGTCTGATGATAAGCGATATATGCCGATGAGTAGTCTGCTGCAGCGATCGACGAACCCTCCGAAACGGTAATATCGGCACCTGTCTGGAGATAAAGCAAACCAGTACGCTCGTCATTCATAGCCCCATCTCCATTCGTAATGTCAGAGTGACGAACAGTTATCTGAGTTTGGTCCTTGATGTTCTCAGGTGTAAGGAAACCACTTGCCGCCAATTCAGCGGTAAGCCGTGTAGTGGTGTCGCCATCGCTAAATTGATCTACTATGTCGGCACTAGTCAGCAATTCCGACGGGTCGAGGTCGCCCGCTTGATAAGCCGCGTAGGCCGAATCAACATAGGTGTTGATTTCAGTTCTGACCTGATTATACTGCTGCGAGAGTAGGGCGCTCGCCTTCGCAAAGACGTTAGGCATAGCCCAAACAGGACCGAAGTCTTCAACGGCAGCATCTCTAATTCCGAGATTAGAAGTCCGGTGAGGATTAGTATCGATGACAGGACCAGAGCCTTTAACTGCGAAAGGTTCGGGAGTGCCGCCGCTTTCAGCATCAACGCTGTTGGTAGAACCATCAACAACGAGGCCACTTGCAGGTCCCATTGTCCCATCGCTGTCCCGATACGTCGAGAACCAAAGCAATTCATATGTAGCATTGTCATCAACACCGGGAACGTCCGCGAGAGAGGCAGGGAAGTGGTCAACAGGCGTGCTACCAAGAACAACTTCGCCCGCCTCAGTTTGTACGGAGGCGGAGCCGTTAGTGACGAAATCAGTGGTAACAGCCCTCGCCTGAATTGAGGGGGTTGGAGTAGCACCTTGAGGGCCAAGATTGTAGAAAAGCGCAAGACCACGCTCAGCATTCTCGACGAGTTCCTCGCTAACGGATGCAAGTTGTTCGTTGTGGGCTTCTAGGAGATTAATCGCCGCTCGGGTAGTGTGGATATCGAGAACGTTCCGACAGTTCGTCTTTGCCGTCGCCGCGTCAACACCATTTTCAATTGACGAGGTAAGTTCGGCACGAATCTCCGACCAAGCAGCGTTTAGATACGCCGATTCTCCAGTTGTACCTGTGAACGACGTAGAGTAAACCGGGTTGCCGTCGTGGATAGGGTCGGAGTCAGCAGTTAATCTCCAAGCGTTGAATATGTCACGCCAACCAGATTGCGAAGCGGTGTCAACAGAATCGGTTGTACTCCAGATTTCAAGAGATGCCTGCTGATTGTCAACATCCGAAAAATCGGACGTTCGGCTGTTAATTTGCCAATTCACGCCAACGTAAAGACCAGCGGCCGCGCCGACAGCTAACACGCCGAGAGCAGGTAAAAGCGCCTCAGATCGTCCAAAAGGCGAATGAGAAGACCACACCGAAGCAGAACCAGTTGCGCCGGCAGCGGCTGCTGCTACGGAGGCGCGCATAAAGGCACGCCGTGAAGGGGTGACGGTATTATGCAGTTCAGAATCAGGCATCAACTATCACCCATCAACACGACGAGCACGCCAACAATGAGCAGTCCAGCACCAGCCTGCACCCACGTTAAGCCGAACGGAAGTCCGCCAGACGAGTTGCCGCCGCCACCAGAGACGGTCAGTACCTTACCGTAGTCAGTTGTGTTCACGTCGACCGAGGTTGACGAGATGACGATGCGAGCATCGGAGTAGTTTGCGAGGTCGCCAGACGTGACTGTGTAGTCACTTCGGGCGGTTGCACCAGCAGAAGGGGACAGAGTTTCAGTCGCAAGTTGGGTTTCCGTCCCGTTGTCGATACCGTAGAACGTCACCGTCACATTAGTCGCGTTGTCGACCGTGGCCTGTCCATACAGGCCAGTCGTGTCATCAGTCAACGACACCGTTCCGTTCGCTACGTTGGTAGTACCGGCCTGGGCCATCGCAGGCGCAGCGAACACCGACCCAAACACCGAACAGACGACGAGCGCCGCCAGCAGGAGCGCCCGAGGTTTCATAGCACACCCCCGGCAGCGAACAGGATGCCCGACAGCGAAGCCGCTGCGCCAGCGCCGAACATCACGATCTCTTCTTTCGACAGATGCCGGTCGATTGGGTCACTCATCGGACAGCAACACCCCACGAAACGACCGACACCAGGAACGCGCCGATAGCGAACGTCGGCGAGTAGTTCGAAAACTGCGTTTGAACGAACCCGATGTACTGGTGTGAGACGATGAGGATGGGAGCAGCCGCGATAACGACTTTCTCCCAGTCCTCGTAGCGGTCGAACGCCTTGGTTTCGCTCGAAGCGAAGGCGGTTGCGAACACGACCAGCGAGACGATTGTCGCGTGTTCGGCAGTCAGGGTGTAGCCGATACCCCAATTCAGCGTGGGGGCGGTAATCGCACCGAATTGGAAGGCGGACGCGACTACGAACACCACCGACAGCATCGCTGGGAGAGTCCGGAGGTGCGCGTAGTCGTTCATCATCCCGCTAAAGCGGTTCGAGGCCGACGCCATCAGGCACCACCCGGGAAAGCCGCCTTCGTCGGGTAGTATTCGACCGTTTCACCGCCGTCCTCGAAGGAATCCTGCTCGGTGTCCATCGCCACCCAGATCGGTTCCCCGACCTCGATGCGACCCTCCGAAGCAGCTCGCTTCGCCTGTCCCTTGGCGAAGTACCGGACGACACCACGGGACTGGTCCTTGATTTTCAGACGGTACCAGGTGCCACCGTCGTCGTATTCGCCTTCGACGAGATCGAGGACAACGCCCTCGATGACTTCGCCGGGGTCGAGTTCAACAGTCGGTTCGTCTCCGTCGGACTCCGATTCGAAGGCTTCGAAGCCTTCAGGCGGAGTTGGCTTGTCTGTCGCCATTGCAACTCCGCCTTCGTACGGAAGGGTGCTAGCGATATGGGACGCCCGAGTGTAAGTGGTATTCTGATTTTAAGACCATTCAAACCCGAATTATCTGGAGCGATAAGGAGGAGATTATGTGATACAAATTTCAGGTTGAAACGAAGTTTTAATATTGATTACGTCAACTGAGAGACGCTATGGGGGAAACAGTCACGAAGTGTTCAGAATGTACCAGAGAATTCAACCCGAATAAGAATCCTGCGAGTAGACGAGCTGCTGTTGCCGCTGGGCTTATCGGAGGTGCTTACGTTGGCTCTGGTCTTGGTATTGCAGCAGGACCACTTGGTGCGATTGCTGGGACAGTTCCTGGTGCCCTCGTTGGAGGCGGTGCTGGGGCAATGCTTGACCAAAATTTTGTAAAATGTCCTCGCTGTGATAAGGTTCAGACCTCTTAATACGGATATCTGGCTCTGTTGAAATCATCAGAAGGTGACAGGTGCTGTCCCGGTGCGGTCAATGTAGGAAAAGGCTACTCCAATCTATGAGTGCATTTTGTTTTTCGTATCTCTATCGGGTATGTATATCCCGATAGGTATGATTGATGGCCAGATTTTTCAATATCTATCTAATATGATATAATATGCGAAATCCCTCACGGCGCGGATTCCTTCAGTTCGGGAGTCTGGTCAGCTTGTGTATTCTTCCCGGATGTTCTTTTATCCAATCGGACAACTCTACGATTACACTTGAGATACTCAACACCGATTCGTCTCCTCACACAATCGATATACAATTTTTACAAACGACCGACGACGGAGGACTATCCGAGGAGTCGGAATATAGTATTGAGGTTGAAGGAAAAGATGCTCAAGGAGCCGGTACCGTCGTGCGTGAACAGCTTCTTGGGACCGATTCGTATACCGTTCGCGTGAATATAGAAGGAGATAATTTGAATGACCACTACCATTTCTCCCCGCGATGCGATGGGCAAACTGAATATCTTAGAATTTCCCTCCTGACAGACGAGACTTCTTTGGATTCGTTTGAATTCTATCAATCTTGCTCTTAATATTGAGAAAGGGCTTGATAGACTATTGTGACAACGAAGCAAACCCGAATCGGTCAATATAGAGAGTGTATGCATCCATCGCCCGATGCCTAATATTGTTGATTAGTAGTTTTGGTTCCTAACTAACAGGTTTTATATAATATTCAAAAAATTTGCAAACATGGATACAGAAGCGTCGCTACTCTCCATACGGCGGTGGCTCATGATCATCTCTCTACTGCTCGTTGTTCAGGTCTACTACAGCGCACAGAGCAATTACTCAGCTCCACCCGGTGGAAACACTATGATACTGGGCCTTCTCGGTCTTGGGTTCGTGGTAGTGGGTACTCTTGCTTTGTCTTTTTTCGAGAACCAGTAGAGGATGGCGAGTCCTGCTTCGACTGACTGGCGCTATGTACTCATCACAACTCCTTGAGCAGGTGTGCTGATTGGCAGGAATCCCAGCGGTCAATACGCAGTCGTATGTAACGGCTGTTTCAGCGAGAAAGGTGTCGAACTAATAGGATTCCAACAGAGCCGGATATCTGGTTTTAGGGCGTTTGGAGCCATGGCGGTCATGATAATGCTGATAGTGAAGCGCTCGATCTGCCGACTCAGCTTGTTTGAGACCATGCTCGTAGAAGTGGTGCGCCATTGTCTCTGATTCGTGTGAGGAGAACCCGCACTTCCGACAGCGATAGACCTCCGCTTTCTGAAGCGGTATCGACAACCGAGTTTCCTCTTGGATTTCCTTGATCGGTAGGTGCAACGGAACCATATCGACACCGCCACCACCAGGTTTGTGTTCCTCACCGTCCCGATCAATGACTGCATCAAGCTCCCACTCTTCAGTAACAGGAACAGGCTTCTCGAAGTCATCGGATTCTGGTTCGGTCGCGCCCGTTTCTAGTACGTCCTCGACGAACGCCCGGTCACTCGGTGAAATACCGAGTCGTCCCATCACCTCTGGAACGGACCAGTCGGAGCTGGACGCTTCCTTGAGGAATCCAAGCACCTCCTCGCGTAGTTTGCCGCGCTTCAACGTCTCGCCGGTCGAACCGCCGGCTTTCGCAGAGGGCCACCGTTCAGCCATCGGCCTGTCGAAGTGCGATATTGGACCATCGTCACTCTGGCCCTGATCGTCTACGGAAACGAGTTCGTCGTCGGGTGGGTCGAGGCGGTCTTGGTCGATTCGCCACGACGAATCACAGCACGCGCAGACGACATCCGCACCACGGCCGTCGTTCCAGTCGACGTATTCGCCGTGCGGAACGTCTTGGTCCGCGCGAGATGATTCGCACCGCTGTTCGCAGGCATCAGCGGAAATGGCGTCATTCACGATGTCCGACCGAGAGACGCGACGGCGGGAGCCTGACCAATACAGCGCACCCCACGCCAGGTATTCGACCGGCTTTTCCAGTAGATCCTCGGTGTAGCCGCCCATGTAGGCCGCCATATACGAACCCATGTTTTCGACCTCCGGATTCAACGAAATACAGCCGTCTGAATCCTCTACGTACGAATCTATCGTACTGTAATCGTGGGCAGAGAAGGCGGCTGGGTCACACTTCTCGATATGACTGTCTATCACTCGTTCTAGTTCACTTCCTACGTCCTCCAGGGAGATCGAGGGCGCGAGGGCGTCCCGGTCGAAGTAGATACCGACGTGAAGGTGGGTATAGCAGGCGTTCGCACCTGGTTGGTTCTCGTCGTCGGCAGCTGCACCCATGCCGTGGGGTTCGGCCTGACTCCAGTACGCCCACTCATCGGAGTCGAGGTCGAGGTGATATTCCATCGTATTCCGAAGGGCGTCGCGCACACCCTGTTTCGAGAAGGCGTCGTGAATGGCGTCGAGGTGGTCGATTGGTGGCAACCGGGACCCGTCGGGCGTCGACGAGGCCGTGAGGGTCAACATCGCAGTAACAGGGTTCTCCCATTGACCGAGAGAAGTGCCGCCGGTTGGGCGTTCGCCGCCGCCCATCTCACGTTCGAGGGCACGGGCACGAGCGTATTCTTTCTTCGAGTAGGTTTCACCCCAGGCGTCCATCAGCGGTATCTCGAACGACTCTCCGAACTGGTTCTTGAAGCGAGCCGTCAGCCCGCGATATTCGGCGTGGGCGAAGAGAAATGCGGAGATGGCATCGGCCCAGGTGGCGGCTTCGCGCCGCTGGAGTTCCGAAGTCATGAAATTCCGGTCGGACTCTTTCTGGGTTTCAACGTATACGTCCTCATACTCTGCTTCCGTAACGACCCGGCGGAGGCTCCGCTGGTGTGTTTCGGAGATCGGCTGGTCAGCCAGCTGGGGATAGGCGGCGATGAACTCCGATACGCGCTCGTGAATCTTCTGCTCGAACTCGTCTAAGTCAGAATCGGCGGTAGAGGGTTCTACAGAGTTAGTCTGCTTGGAGGGCCGAGAGGCCGCAGGTTGTTGGTCGGCACCGCTCATGGAGAAGAAGCGAGAGAATCGTCGTGCAGATGATGACGGGAATGGGCCTCAGGTTCGACAGCAACGAGGTTCCCTGGAACGTTCAGCCAGGGAATGGACTGCCGATGATGAACTTCGTACTCCGCAGGAAGTTCATCGAGGCCGTGTTCCGCAACGTACAGAAGCCGGTGGATGTAGACCGTATCGTCGGCCCCGTTGGCACGACACCGGACGTACTCGTATCCCTCGCCAGTATGGCAAAGGGACGGGACATCAGTCACGTTGACCACCGTCCGGAAGAACGGAGAAATCGCTCAAACGCCGCTGGGGCTTACCGCGCGGCGTCGTTGGGTCCGTCCCTTCGGTCGGACCCTGCGCGCCGGCTTCCGGGTCGACCCGCGAGGGGTCGCTTCCGGCCGCTCCGCTCGGGGGTGCCCGTCGCTCCGCTCTTCCGGCGCTTGTGTCGGCTGGGCAGGCGTCGAGATCGAAGGAGGTGAACCAGTAGAACGACGGGAGTAGGTGGTCGATGGGGCGCTGGTCGAGAATCGGGAGACGGTGGCAGTCCTTACACTCCCGGTATCGGGTAGCCGCGTCTCGTCGATCATTGAGACATTGGGCGTTACAGCTACGGCAGTGATACTCGACGAAACGGTGCAGCCTCATTGCTGCACCTCATTTTGCGTGAAATTCTCGGTTTCCTGATAGCGTATCAGGTTGCTTTCATTGGGAAACGTGTCGGGTGCCCAACACCCTCCGTCCCCATACTCACCTTAAAGAAACTGACCGCGTACTGATATGTGTATGCTGCAGTGAGACTATCAAATCGAACCTATCTGCAAAAATCGTGGGTCGATAAGGAAACCGTCAGAACGACTGCAAGCCGGAATAGATGCTTGAGGAGGCGTTCTCCGGGCCGATTAAACCGTTTGAACGGTGATAAAATCGGTAGAACGCCGTCCAACGGTTTCCCTGACTTATACCTCTCACAGCCGTCGCGTCGAATGCAATGTCAGTCTCAAAAACGATGGTGGCGGTGCTGGCAGTATTGCTCGTTGCTGGAAGCGGTGCCGCAGTAACGGGTCTGGCCCAAACGGATAGCGGCGCGTCGGCGGCGTCCGTATCCGACTTGGAGATGGATGCAACGCTCGATAACGAAACCGTCACGGTGACTGTGACTGACGACGGCACGCCCGTAGAGAACGCCTCGGTCACCGTCGAAGGAGAAGAAGAGGTAACTGTCACAACCGACGCGGAGGGGACCGCGACAGTCAATCAGTCAGCGCTCAGTGAAGACGACGAGTCCCTCGAGGAGCTCGAAGTCGAGTACGAGTCCGACCACGCGGAGGGCGAACTGGAGTACGTCGTTGCGGATGACTCGCTAACCCTCGTCGAAGAGAAATACGAGTACGATGTCGATGGAGGAGAGGACGAGGCGGATGACGATGAGAGCGAGGACGACGAAACCGACGAGTCCGAGGAAGAAGAGGACGATGAGGATGACGATGAATCCGAGGAAGATGACGAAACTGAAGAAGAGGACTAACCGTTTGTAACGTCACCAACTCTACGGACAGGAGGCAGAGTTTTCTCGCCGACTCACTTCCTTTTTCCACGTTTTAAGAAAGAAATCAGGCTATCGGCCACTTGTAGAGGCGTTGTTCCCCGTTCCGGTCTCAACTGAACATTATTTCTAAAGAGAGGGAAGGGATGTGCTAAGGTAGAGTGTCAAGATGTGGGCTGGAGACAGTAGGCGTGTCCCGGCGTTTCGACGACGGTTTCGGCGTCGTCGTTCCAGTAGCCGGAGATGTCCGCCCGTTCGGCGTAGTAGATACGGCCATCGTGTGGCACCGCTTCGCTGGTCACGTGGCCGATGTTCCCGACGCGCCAGCGAACGTCGCCGGTGTCCTTTTCGAGGGCGTACAGATTGGTGTCGTAGGAACCGACGAGGACGGCGTCGGCGGTGACGGTGAGCGACCCGATGACGTGTCCACCGACGTACGTCGACCACAGCTCCTCGCCCGTCTCGGTGTCCAGCGCGTGGACGTGTCGGTCGTCGCTACCGACATAGACGACGCCCGAATCGGGGTCGATGCCTGGGTTCGACATGGTGACGGCACCCGTCTCGAAGGACCACTCTTCGCTGCCGTCTTCGAGGTCAAGCCGATAGAAGTAGCCGTCCCAGGACCCGACGAATGCGCCGCCCTCGTAGGTCGGGATGGTGCCCTTGATTTCGGCGTCGGTTTCGAACTCCCAGACTGGTTCGAGGGAGGGGAACTCCCAGCAGTAGCAGACGCCGTCGTTAGAGCCGGTGAGCATTCGCTCGGTGGCGGGGTCGATAGCGGTCGAGGGGTGTGGCATCCCCCAGAGCCTGTCGTCGTGCCACAACGGTCGCCCCGACTCGGCGTCGAGCGCCCACATCGTACCCGAGGGCTCCTGCCAGGGGTAGTTGTACTCGGCGACGACGTAGAGGACGCCGTCCCAGTAGGCGGGGCTGGAGCCGATGGCGATGGCACCGTGAAGCCGCCAGTTTGAGGTTTTCCACACTATCTCGCCGCTCCGGACGTCGAAGGCGTACATCGACCCATCGTAGCCGCCGATGTAGCCAGTGTCCCCGACGATGGTCGGCGTACCGTGGAAGCCGAGGCTGGTCGAAGCCCCCGTCTCGGTGGTCCACTGGCGTTCGCCGTCGGGTGTCACGCCGTGCAGTTTGCCGGTGTCGTCGGGGATGATGAGGCGATCGCCGGCCGGCGTCGGTCGGGGACTTGATTTCGCGGCCGTGTGCCCGATTTCGTTCATCGGAATCGACCACTCGACGTCGACCGACTGGGGGACGACCGCGTCCGGGTAATACCCCAACCGTCGGGTTCCGCGGCGAAACATCGTCACGTCGTCTCTGGGTGGGTACGTCTGGTCGTAGGGAAGAGTCTCGGGGTTGAACGACGACTGCTCACGGTCGTAGCCGAGTCCCGGTAGGCTCGTACAACCGGCGAGGGCGGCGACCGCGGCGGCACCGGCGCCTCCGAGAAACCGACGCCTTCCGACTCGACCACGCCCATTCTGGCGGCCTCCGGATTCGGACATCTGCCGGCGGTTCGACCCGACTCGACATAGATGCCTCGGTTGCCCCATCGAGGCGCACTCAGTACGACGCGATGCCGGCTTCGATGCGGTCCAGTCCGGTTTCGAGACGGTCCATCGAGTTGGCGAAGGAAAGCCGGAGTCGACCTTCGCCGGCCGTACCGAAGCCGCTTCCGGGCGCCAGAACGACACCGTGTTCCTCGAGGAGGTACTTCGCGAACGTGAGGGAGTCGCCCTCGACTTCGGGGTCGAGAAACGCGTAGAAGGCCCCTTCCGGTCGGGGTGCCGACAGGCCGTCGATAGCCTCGATGCGGTCGACGACGTAGTCGCGGCGACGCCGGAACGCCTCGTACATCTCCTCGAAGGGCTCCTGTGGGCCGGTGAGTGCCGCGATGGCGGCGTGCTGGGAGACGCTCGACGCACAGGCCGTCGTCGACTCCCGTATCTTCAGTATCTCGTCGACGACGTCCCTATTGCCCGCGAGCCATCCGAGACGCCAGCCGGTCATCGCGTAGGTCTTCGAACAGGACCCGACCGTGAGGACGTGGTCGGGATGGCCGCAGAGCGCTGCGACGCCGCGCGGTTCGCGGTCGTAGGTCAACCCGACGTACACCTCGTCAGCGATGACGTAGACGCCGTGGTCGGCGGCCGCCTCGACGACCGCCCGAATCGCCTCCGGGTCGTAGACCCGTCCCGTCGGGTTCGAGGGTGTCGTGAGAACGACTGCCGCCGTCGTCGGTCCCATTCGGTCGATGAGTCGGTCGGCGTCGAGGTCGAAGCCGGTTTCGGGCGCCATCGACACCTCCACCGGTTCGCCGTCGGCGAGAAACGCCTGCGTCACGTAGTTGGGCCACGCCGGCCCCGGGTACAGTAACTCCTCGTCCGGCCCGACGGTGGCCAGCGTCGCCAGGTGGAGGGCCTCCATTCCGCCGACGGTGACGACGACCTCCTCGGGGTCGTGTTCGACGCCGTAGTCTGTCGCCATCGCGTCGCATATCGCCCGTCGGCACTCCGGGAGACCGGCGTTGGAGGTGTAGTGAGTGGCCCCCTCGCGGGCCGCGGTCGCGGCCGCCTCGACGACGTGTGCCGGCGTGTCGAAGTCCGGTTCGCCGACCTCCAGGCGGACGATGTCGCCCTCCGTCCGGGCCGCGAGGTCGTACATGACGCGAATCTGCGAACGCTCTGCTCGCCGGACCCGGTCGGTCGGTTCGTGCATGGCGATTCCTCGAACCGGGCGTAGTAAACTCGCACGTTCCGTGGGTCTGAAATCAGTTCGCTTCGTCGAGGATTTCCTTCAGGCGGCTTTTGCCCAACTCCTCGATGAGGACGGAGAGTTCGAGGATTTTCTCTTCGCCCAACTCCTCGACCAGCGCCTCTATCTCGTCGGGAGTGAACGTTCGTGCGAGACTCGCCATCGTCTCGACGACCTCGGCCGTCCGGTCTGCGACGTCCGACGACGGCGCCACGGTTAGTGGACGGTTGACGAACTCGCCGTCCTTGTAGTAACAGAACCGGAGTTGGTTCTCGTCGCTGGACTCCGGAGTGACGATTTGGACGACGCCGTAGCCGTCTTCCCACTCGTCGACTTTCTGCTCCAGCAGCGTCCTGTATCTCATCGTCCCAACGGTTCGAGCGTATGTGATTAAGCGTTTTCGCTTGGAGATATCTTGAATCCACCGGGCTGAAAACAACGTCGTAGGTTTCGAACGACTGATGGACCGAATCAAGAGATACATTCTATTCAAAAGTTAACTTCTCAAGTAATTCACTAACTAAAACGATTGTGTACATAAGCGATAGAATTTGTAAAAGTGGTCTCTCCGTGGGTGAGTCAATACCGAATAAGGGGTTTAGCCTAACAATCGCATGTCCCGAACTATCCAATAACAAATTTAACTATGTTATTTCGAGTCGCCCTTGACGGAGTCAGAACGGCCGAATACCGGAGGAAGGAGCGGCGGTTCCTCAGAACGATTCGATGCGACGGTCCGCCTCGACGTTCGCTGCGTCTTCGGGCAGCAACGCGACGACGAGATACTCGCTGTACCCCGCGACGTACTCGACGAGCGTCGCGATTCGGTTCGCGTCGATGGCCTCCAGGGAGTCGAGAACCATGAACGGAACGGTCTCGTACACTTCGTGGGCCAGATAGCCGGCGAGTGCGAAGATGAGTCCCGTCACTTCGCGTTCGCTCTCCGAGAGGTGGTCGACGGTGTCCTCGTAGGTCGTCCCGGACTCGGTCTGTCGAATGATGTGTAAATCGAAGACGCTCTTGGTGACCTTCCGACGCCCCTCCCGCACTCGCTTCTCCGTTCGCTCCAGCCAGATACGGGCGAGGTTGTCGTACTCGAGACGGTCCAGAACTGTCTCCATGTGTTCGTTGAACGCCTCGATTGCCTGCTGTTCGATGCGTTCGATTTTCGTTCGCAACTCCTGAATCTCCTCCGAAACCTCGTCTTTTCGGGCTTCGAGTTCGGCCTCCCCCTCAAGCCGCTCTTCGATGGTCTCGATGTTGTCCTCGACGCGTTCGAGGTCGGTTTCGAGGGTTCCGAGGTCGTATTCGAGCTGATTGGCCTCCTTGTGGAGGTCGAGGACCTCCTCGTAGGAGTCGTCTTCGAGTTCTTCGATTTCCCCTTCGACGGTCTCGATTTCCTCGCGGAGGTCTTCCCGGCGCTCGGAGAGCCGTTCGATGCGGACCTCCGTCTCCTCGATTTCGTCTTCGAGTTCCCGTTTGCGGCGGTCGAGGCGTTCACGCCGGCGCTGTTGGTCCTTTCGGTCCCGGCGCTTCCCCTTCAACTCCTCGAGCTCGTCGTCGATGTCGTTGATTTCGCTGACCGTCTCCTGACTTAGACTTCGCAGTTTTTCGATAGTCGACTCGATTTGAGCGGCGTCGACTTCGCTCCCGCAGGTCCAACACGTCACGCTGTCGTCGGGGAGGAGTTCGTCGGTTACGCCCTCGCCATCGCGGTCGCCGTCACGGAGGGCATCCGATACCTCGTCGCCGGACTCCTCGAGCATCTCCTGATTGAACCCGATGACGCTCTGGAGTTCGTTCAATTCGGACTCCAGACTCTGTTTCCGGGTCCGAAGCGTGTCGATTCGGCTCTCGATTTCCTCTAAGTCACCCGCCGGCGTCTCCGGGAGTTCCTCGTACTCCGACTCGACGTCCTGTTTTTCGGCCCGAAGCGACTGGAGGCTGTCCTCTTCGGTCTCCAGTTCGTACCGGACATCTTCGAGGTCCGAACGCGTCTCGCGCAGTTCCTCCAGTTTCGCCTCGAGTTCGGCCTGTTCCTCGCGGCTCTGTTCGACGTCGGCGTCCTTGGATTCGATTTGCTCTTCGAGCGCTTCGAGTTCCGACGTCGTCTCCTCGATTTGGTTTCGGAGACGGGTGCGCTTTTCTTCCAGCGACGGCAGTCGGTCCTTGAGCGAGTCCAGTTCGTCGATTTCCTCGGAGAGGTTCCGCCGCTCCTCGACGAGTCGATCGATTTCGGCCTGAATCTCGTCGGTGTCGACGGGTCGCATGATGAGGTCACGGAGGTCCGCATCGGTCACGACGGCCCGGCGGGCTTCGTTTGACTCCAAGAGAAACGCAAAGAGGTCTGCGACCGTGGGGTCATCGAGGTAGGGATCGCCGCTGGTCTGTACCGCTTCGTTCCGGCGCTGAAGCGTCCGCGTGTACGTTTCCTCACCGATGGTCAACTCCACGTGGGCCTCCTCGGCGTCGCCTTTCATCGAGACGTTGTCGCTTCCGAGCGCGGCCATGATGGCCTGCAGCAACGACGTCCTGTTGGTGGCGTTGCGGCCCGCCAGCACCGTCACCCCCGGCTCGAAGTCGACTTCGGCCTCGTCGATTCCTCCGATGTTACGGACCGAAATTCGGCTACCCGTTTCGGTCTGCTTCGTACTCATATACCCGTGCAATCGATTGAATCACATATCAAGGTTTGGGACCCGTCAGAAATCGAACGGGACGACGACAGTCACTCCGAAGCGCAGTTACAGCCACCGCGGTCGAACAGTTCGAGAACGTCGAACTGGGTGTTGCAGTCCTCACAGATGACCTGAATCTCCGCCAGCGTCCGGAACTCACCGAGCGTGAGGTGGCCACCGTCACGGAGCTGTTCGAGTTTTCCCTCGGTGACCGAAACCATCCGTCCGCGCAGTTTCTGGACGTTCGTCGCCTCCCGCTCCAGTGGGTCGGTCTCGGCGGGCGTGTACTCAGCGCCCCGGTACTCCTTGAGATACGTCCGAATCGCCTGATACGTGACGAAGTCCTGTTGTAGGGCGTCGACGTCGACGCCGTCGCGTTCGAGCCGCCGTTGAATTCGCGTCGATTCCGCACTGCTCACGTCGTCGTCCGTCAACAGCCGGTAGGTGTTTTCCAGTTCCCCATCGAGGTGTTGGACGTTCGCCGCTTCGAGGGCCTCTCGGAGGAGTTCCTGATTGAACTGTGCGGCCAACTCCCGGAGGCTGCTCCGGTCTTCCTCGGCGGTCCAGCGCTGTTCGAGTTCCGCGCCGAGACCCTGGAGGTCGTACTCCTCGATGAGCCGGGCGACCTTGCTCCGCCGGCCACGCCCGGACCCCGATGTGTCGTCGGACTGGTCCATATCCACCTCAACGGGAGTGGGCTGGTTGTACCTTTCGTCTCGTGAACAGAACACCTGTATCGGACCGATACGCGGCTGAACGACGATACTTCTCCCGCCACACAATAAATTTCGCTTATGAACATAAGCGGAAAACATTGGTATAGGATTGTGAGAATGGTAGCTCGAGATGCGGTTCTCACTACGCTGGAAATACGGAGCGTGCTTTATCCGGTCACGTTCTACACCGAACACGATGAGTCCCGACGAGGGGGACGCTTACGGTGGTGTTCCACGCAGCAGACTACGACCAACTGCAGGCGGCGATCGGCGAACTCCGCGAGCGATTCCCCGAGGTGGACATCAAACGGTTCGTTCGGTCCCCGACCGACGACCAGCCACGGGACACCGTCTCCGTAAACCGCAGCAAACTCACGGCGCGCCAACTCGAAGTGGTGGAGACGGCTTACGAACGGGGCTACTTCGAGCGCCCGCGTCGGGCTAACGCCACCGAAATCGCGGCCGACCTCGGTATCAATCCCTCGACGTTCAGAGAACACCTCACCGCAGCGGAGTCGAAAATCCTCGTCGACGTACTGTGACGGTCGAACGCGACCGGCGCGGGGGGTAATAAACGTGCCCGGATACTGTGGGTGTGGGTTCCTGCCGCCGGCCGGTGACAGAATGACGTATAAGCCAGTCATCGAAATCGTTTCCGAGCGACGGCACCGACCGGTCGTCCCAGTGGATTCGTGCAGTCGACGCCGAACCGGCGAAACAGCGGCTGCTCGATGCGCTCGACGACCGCGGCTGTCGTGCGATTCTCGATGCGACGAGCGACGAGGTGCTGTCCGCAAACGAGGTCTCCGAGACCTGTGACCTCCCGCTGTCGACGACCTATCGGAAACTCGATCTGCTCACCGACTCCGGACTGCTCGAAGAACGGACTCGAATCCGGCGGTCCGGAAAACACGCGAGTGAATTCTATCGAGCGGTCGAGGACGTTCTCGTCTCCCTCGACACCCACGGCGGGATTTCACTGCGGATGATACACCGCGAGAACACCGAGGAAGTCGTCACGATGGTCCCTCGTTGAGCGGTGGTTCGGTCCCAGACCTCAGGAACTCCTCACAAAAGAGTTATTCACCTCGATGTACGCGTCCAGCGACTCTCGGAGCGACTGCCCGACAGTTATTCGAAGTCGCGAGGCTTCTACTCCCTCCAATCATGAAACCCTACAACGGACTGTACGAACGGTTTTACCGAGGGGAACGTGATTTCACTCGAAGACCGACTCCCCAGTGAAGCGGTCGTAAACGCAGTTGCCGACATCAAGGATTCGGATGTGACGGACCTACCGCCGTTGTACGGCGCTATCGACACCGACGCATTGGACGCCCTCTTCACCGGAGACGCCGCCACGAGCGTCACGTTCGAGTACAGCGGATACACGGTCACCGTCGAGGATAACGAAGTCGTCTTCGTCCAACAGTAAACGAACGTCCGACTCACTACGCCGGGCTGATTCTTATCCGCTGAGAATCGGGGAGGTGGACTTGCCCACCCAGACCGAAGCGATAGTATGTACGAGAGAATCCTCGTCGGAACCGACGGAAGTGAATCAGCGAACTGCGCGATAGTCCACGCACTCAAGCAGGCGGAGCGACACGACGCCACGCTCCACGGTATCTTCGTCGTTGACACGACTCGCTACGACGAGCCGGCGCTGAGCAGCGACGAGTTGGTGACCGACGAAATCGAGGACGTGGGCCGGGAGGCCCTCGAAGCGCTCGAACAGCAGGCCCGTGACCTCGACATCGAGTTCGTCCGGCGGTCCTGTCACGGGAGGCCACACGAGGAAATCATCAGCTACGCCGACGACATCGACGCCGACATGATAGTGCTCGGCTACCAAGGGCAATCACACACCCAAACGGACACCATCGGAAGCGTGACCGAGCGCGTGGTTCGAAGCGGCGTTCGGCCCACGTTCATCGCCTGACGGATTCGTCGGAGATATTAGTCAGAGATAAAATTATTTTACAGTTCAGAAGAGTTTGTCAGCATGGAAGTCGACTTTGAGTGCGTCTGTGGCTGCCGAGTCTCCGAGTTTACGCGGGGTGGGACCTCGAAGAGTACCTCTACTGAGTGTCCCGACTGCGAGGCTGTCTGGACCGTTACAATCACGAACATCCGCCCTGGCGATACGGAGGCCTGACCGTACCGTCCACTCCGTTCGGACATACCACGACCGCTCTACGGGTTCGAAACGGTGGCGAAGACAGGGACCTGCCATATCGGATTTCCTGCCCTCGCCTACGAAATATCCGCTAGCAAACGAAAATAGCACTGTCGCCGGACATTGCCCATGTTTTATCTCTGCGGCCGTATCGTGGCGCTCGCGGCCGTGGCCGCGAGGCGACCGGGGTGGCGGGGGGACGAAACGTTTTTTCGCCCCCGCCGGGACTCAGTTGTCGTATGGGGGGAGACTCCGAGGAACCCGACGAACCCGACGAGGACGGCGGGGTGTCTCGACGGATCGTCGTCGGAACCGGCCGTGGACTCGACAAGCGTGACCGCTTCGAGACGCGAAAACACATCAGCACGGACTGGGATTTACAGAAACTCTCGTTGCTCGGCCCGATTCTGTGGAGCGTCGTGTTGGTGGTCTTCATCGCCGGAACGGTCTGGTACGTCGCTTTCTCCGCTGGCGGTTACCTCGATTTGGTTCTGGGATTACTCGGCGACCTCGCGTCGTTCCGGCTTCCGGAAATAAACGCGTTCGCCCGGTCTCGAAGCCTCGAAGTCGTCTCCGTGCTCGCGGTGACCGCCTGGATTGCGCCCCGCGTCGTCGCCTTGGTGCGTAAGGAGGTCGCGAACATACGCGAGAAGGCGTTGGCCGGCCTCTATCAGGTCCGACACCTCGGCGTCCTGTTGGATATCGACACGTGGTCGAATCACAACTACTGGCACCCGTTTACCTCCCATTTGTCGGACCGCGACCCGCTCGTGATGTTGGCGAACGCCGACCTCGATGCGACCGTCAGCGGCGTCTTCACCGACGTACCGTACTACCGGAACGTGTTCGTCGACAGCGTGTACGTCACCTTCGATTCGCTGCCGGACCGGACGACGCGACTGGAGTTGGAATGGTTCGACTGGCGACTCGCCTACCCGCGGCGGTACGTCCTCGGGGCGGCCGTTCTGCTGCTCGTCGTCACTCGATTCCCGGCGACCATCGGCGTCGTTCCGGCCCTCCCTTCGGTGCCGTGGTCGACCCTGGAGTTGGGCGCCCTCTATGGGCTCTCCGGTTACATCGTCGTGACGGCATTCACCGACTACGTCGGGTTCCGGCGACGGTTCTTCGGCAACTCCGCCGGCTTTTCGGAGTACGGCCTCCTCCAGAGCACGGAGAAGTCGACGCTGTTCGACGACGAGGCGAAGACGGTCGACCGACTCGGCAACTCGCTGGCCGGCTACGGACTGTTCTACGTCAGCGAGTTCCTCTGGAGCGTCGTCGGCCGCGACCGTTCCTATCGCGTCGAGAACGCCGTCGAAGCCGACGAGGACAACCGAGAAATCGCCGCCGAGGCGGGGACGGAACTGCTGGAACGTGCGATACCGACGCCGACCACCGCCGAGACGGAAGACGACGGCAACGACGAACCCATCGAGATGCGCCTACAGGGCGTCGATTACCTTCGGCAGGACGTCCACCGACGGCGACTGCTCGAACGTGTCCCGGGCGTCGGCAAGCGCTACGGTCGCTCGGTCGGCGAGGGCAACGACCGAGGGTTGGACCACGCCGGCGCGAAACGCGGCGTCAGACTTCCGGTGAAGCGATTCGTCAGCGTTCCACACCCGTTCTTCGCCGATTACAACCTCGAAACGAACGACGAGTTCCCGTTTTACTTCGACCGGACCTGGGACGAAGACGAGACGCACTACCTGCTTTTGGGTGGCGCAGAACACCAAGAGGCGCTCGTGAAGTTCATCCAGTACCTCCGTTCGCCCGACGGGGCCGGCTTCGAGAACGTCGACCTCATCGAGAACGCCTTCACCGACGAGGACGACCTCCAGTTCGTCTCGGAGTACTTCGTCTCCTCGGTACTGCGCGGCGACGACGATTTTCGCGGCTCCCGCGACGAGGACGGCAAGGTGTTCCTCGTGTTGCGGCACCACATCGACGACGACCGAATCGTCCACGTCGTCTACGGAATGGGCGCCCTCGAGAGCAAGATGGCGTTTCTGTTCTGGCTGGACGCGTTCCCGGAAGTCCCCTACGACGACGACGTGCTGTATCGGGTCCGGTATCGGGACAACGTCGACGACGTGGGGCGTCTGTACGCCGACCCCTCGTGGCTGAACGACCCCACAAAGTCGGTCACGTTCGACTGGCAGACCGACACCGAAACGCCCGTCGTCGAGGGCGGAGAATCGACGCTCGACTGCCGACAGATAGACGTGGAGGTCCGCTTCGAAGATGGCGATGAATGACCACATCCCGCCGGCGTACGACGACCGTGTCTTCTACTACGCGGAGCGAATCGTCCACGACACGGCGGCCGGCGAGTGGGACGTACACGTCGACCCCGAGAACTGTCTCGTCGCCCTGAGCGACGGGGTGAACGAGCGGTTCGGGACGGCGTTGCCGACCGTCGACGCGCTCGTCGACGAACCCATCGAGCGTCACACCGCGGGTGACCGCGAGATATACGAGGGGCGACTGCTGTTGGGGGCGGGCGTGATTCCGATGGTCGGCGACGACCTCGTGCTCATCTTCAGGGATGCCGACGCGCCGGCGGACCCGCTTCGGTGGACCGGTGCCGACGGCCGCGTCGACGCCACCCCCACGCGAACGGCCTTCGAGGAGTTCCACGAGGAATTGCTGGTGTTTCGGGCGGGGACTCCGGTGTACGTCGACGTATCGGGGGCGCCGCCGTTGCGGGACACCTACACCGAGACGCTCCGAGCGAACGGTTACGAGGTTCTGGACCCACTCCCGACCGTCGAGGGGACGGTGCCGGAGCGCTACCGCAAGTCGTTCGAACCCGTTCGGACTCACTTCGGCGAGGAGCGAACGACTGGGTCGTTTTTCGTCGACTGGAACCCTGAAGCGGGCAGCCTCGAAGCCGCGAAAGTCGTCGCCATCGGGGAAACGAACCTCACCTTCGCCGACGGGGAGTTCGACCGCTGTGTCCAGCGATTTCCTCTCGAGATGGCCGCCGACCGCCCGGCGGAAATGTACGTGAGAACCGTCGCGGCGTTTCTCGAACATGTCAGCTAACGCTGCGGCCCTGAATCGAAACGCTACACCGTCGCCGAATTTATATTAGTTGGGGGAAACTGCCGAATTATGGACGAGAAGCGCGCAGTGGTCGCCCTCTTCGGTGTTGCCGTGGCCGCAGTCATCGCCTACGTCGCCTACCGGTTCATCGCCGCACTGACCATAGCCGTCTTCCTGTACTACTCGACGCGCGGCTTCTACAAGCGACTCGCTCGGCTTCGACTCCCGAAACGGGTCCGTGCCGTCACCGCAATCTCGGTGCTAGCGTTGCCGCTCATACTGCTCACCAGTTACACCGTCGTGTTGCTCGTGACCGAACTCCAGACATTCATGGACCAGTCTCCACTCATCGAGACGACGGCGAGTAACGTCTCGTGGCTGCAGGGGTTGGAGGACCCACCGGAACTCTCACCGAGCGGGCTGTACGAAGCGTACCAGAACGGCCGATTCGACGCCATCATCGGCTTTCTCTCCGACAACGCCTCCTTCCTGACCAGCGCCATCTCCGGGTTCTTCCTCAACCTCCTCATCGTCGTCATCGTCACCTACTACCTGCTCATCGACGGCTCGAAGATTCACGCGTGGCTGTTGCGCTTCGACGACGACGCAATCGTCCGTGAGTTCCTTGAGGACGCGGACGCGGAGTTGGAAGCCGTTCTCTTCGGGAACCTGCTCAACGTCATCGCCATCTCGATTATCGCCATCGCCTCCTATCTCGCGTACAACGCCGTCGTTCCGGCCGCCGTCGAGGTTCCCTACCCCGCCCTCGCCGGTGCTCTGACCGGCATCGCGAGTCTCATCCCCGTCGTCGGCATGAAAATCATCTACATCCCACTGGCCGCGGCGACGGCGCTGCCGGCCGTGCTCGGAGGCGACACCTCGTTGCTCATCTACACTGTCGCCTTCCTCGTCGTCGCCCTCGTCGTCGTCGACACCATCCCCGACCTCGTTCTCCGACCGTTTTTGAGCGGCGAAAAAACCCACGTCGGCCTGCTGATGCTCGCGTACATCCTCGGACCGGTCGTCTTTGGCTTCTACGGCCTGTTCTTCGCGCCGATACTGCTCGTGTTGGGGCTGACGTTCGGCGACATCGCGCTCCCGCGACTCCTCGGCGCAGAGCCACAGGACGACGGCCTGCCGGATGGACAGACCGTCCTCGACGAGTTCCGAACCTGACGGAACGGCGTGTCGAATGAAATCTTGTGCATTATAAGTCAGCCTCGCGTGGGGATGAACGACTCCGGACCGACTCGGCTCTCGCTGCAGGCGTCCAATCCTCGCCCGGCCGTGAGTGGGTCGGCATCACTCACAAACCATGAAACGACAATCTCTCGGTGCGATTGCGGCGGCCGTCTCCCTGACCGTCCCGTGGCTCGTCATCTGGATACTCACGACGGTCCTGCCGAAAGTCGCCTCGTTGGTGGGCGTTCAGTACAGCCCTCCGGCCGTCCTGCTGAACCTCCCGACGCTCGCGATAGTCGGCATCAGTGGGCTGTCGGTACTCGGTGCAGCCTTCCTGTTGGCGTGGGGCGCCGAAACCGCCGAGAAGGACGTTCCGCGGGCCTTCGCCATCGCCGTGTTGGCAGTTCTCGCCGTGGCCCCGGAGTACGCCGTCGACGCGCTGTACGCCTGGAACGCCGGGCAGTTCGCGGGCACGCCACGCGGCATCGAAGCCGGCAACCTCGCCGTCGCGAACATGACCGGCGCGAACCGCATCCTCATCGGTATCGGGTGGGCCGGCATCGTCCTGTTCAGCGTCTATCGGAGCGGGTCGACGGCGGACCCCGCAATCGAGTCGCGGCCGGGGTTTCTGGCCGACACCGTCCAACTCGACCGCGACCTCAGCCTCGACGTGGTGTTCCTGCTCGCTGCCACGGTGTGGGCGTTTCTCGTCCCGGTTAACGGCGGCATCGACATCCTCGATATGGCCGTCCTCGTCGGGCTGTACGTCACCTACATTGCCGTCATTCTCCGAGGAGACGTCGACCCCGAGGAGGAACACGTCGGCGTCCCCCAGTACCTCCAGTCGTATCCGAAACCGAAACGCGTCGCGACCGTCGTCGCGCTGTTCGCCTACTCGGGGTTGATGATATTCACGGCCGTCGAGCCGTTCGCCCACGGCCTCGAAGAACTCGGCACCGAAATCGGCGTCCCCTCGTTTTTCATGATTCAGTGGATTGCGCCGCTGGCCTCCGAATCTCCGGAACTCATCGTCGTCGCCTACCTCGTGAACAAGGCTCGTTCGACGGCGGGGTTTAACGCGCTCATCTCATCGAAACTCAATCAGTGGACGCTGCTCATCGGGACGCTCGTCGTCGTCTACTCCCTCGGCCTCGGGCAGTACGGCCCCCTGATGTTCGACCAGAAGCAGGCCGGCGAAATCTGGCTGACGGCCGCCCAGTCGTTCTTCGCTATCGCCTTGCTAATCAACTTCGAACTCTCGGTTCGGGAGGCGCTTGCGCTTCTGTTCCTGTTCAGTTCGCAGGTGCTCTTGGAGTTCTCACTGATACGCGGCTACGTCGAACTTCCGGTGACCGACTACGAACTCCTCCTCGGGTTTAGCGCCGTGTACATCGTCCTCGGGGTTGGCCTGTTCGTCTATCGAAGAGAGGAGTTCCAGTATCTCCTTCGACGGACGGCCGGCACGGTGAGCGATGCCATCTCCGGCACCGAAACGCAGCCCAAAGGCGCCGACGACTAACTACTGAATGTAGGAGGGTTCCTCGGCGTCGCAGTTGGCCTCGTGTTGCTTCGCGTCGGATTGGTCGTCGAACAGCAAACCGCACTTCTCACACTCGTACCACGTCGACCCGTCCCGTTGTGTGGACGCGACCATACTCGATATTGTGCCGTGGTAACGTATAGTCGTTTCTCCGAGCGGGTGCCGGCGGAACGGTAAAGCCGCCGGCGGCCTCACGGTCGGGTATGGACCGGCGGGTGTCGCTGACTGTGAAGGGGGCCGAGAAGCGAGACGCGGGGCGGGGCGTCGCCCGACTTCCCGAATCGGCCCGGCGGGCGCTCGGCGTCCTCAGCGGCGACACCGTCGTCATCGACGGCGACCGCCCGACCGTCTCGAAAGTGTGGCCCGCGAGCGGCGGCGACGGGGTCGTTCGCATCGACGCCGACACCCGAGCGAACGCCGGCGTGAACATCGGCGAGACGGTGACCGTCCGGCCGGTTTCCGTCGCCGAAGCCAATCGAGTCGTCGTCGAACTTCCCGTGTCTGTCGACGATGAACTGCTCGATGCCGTCGCCACGGACCTCCGCGACCGTCCCGTTCAGGCCGGCGAGCAGGTCCGTCTCGAACGACCCGGCGTCCGCGCGACCGTCGTCGAGACGACACCCGACGGCACCGTTCGCGTCACCGACCGGACAAACGTCCGCGTTCGGGAGGCCCCCGATAGAGGCGCCGACGTGGACCGAACGCCCACTTCCGACGACGCCGGTGGAACCGACGGCGAACTCGCGCCGACGCCCGAACCGACCTCCGAGGCCACCTACGAGGACATCGGCGGTCTCGACAGCGAGTTAGAGCAGGTTCGGGAGATGATAGAACTCCCCCTCTCGGAGCCGGAGTTGTTCCGAAAACTCGGAATCGACCCGCCGTCGGGCGTGCTGTTGTACGGTCCGCCCGGCACCGGCAAGACCCTCATCGCCAAGGCCGTCGCAAACGAGGTCGACGCCTACTTCGAGGTCATCGACGGCCCCGAAATCGTCTCGAAGTACAAGGGCGAAAGCGAGGAAAAACTCCGGGAGACGTTCGAACGCGCCGTCGAGAACGCCCCCGCAGTCGTCTTCATCGACGAAATCGACTCCATCGCCGGGACCCGCGACGAGGACGCCGACATGGAAAACCGCGTCGTCGCCCAACTGCTGACGCTGATGGACGGCCTCGATTCCCGCGGGCAGGTCATCGTCATCGGGGCGACCAACCGCGTCGACGTAATCGACCCCGCGTTGCGCCGGGGCGGCCGCTTCGACCGCGAAATCCAAATCGGAGCCCCCGACGAGACCGGCCGCCGGGAGATACTCGACGTCCACGCCCGGGGGATGCCGCTCGCCGACGACGTCGACCTCGATTATCTGGCCTCCCGCACTCACGGCTTCGTCGGTGCCGACATCCACTCGCTCGTCACCGAGGCCGCGATGCGTGCACTCCGGGACCGCGAGGAGCGCGAGGAACTCTGCGTCACCGCCTCGGACTTCGAGGCAGCGCTGGCCGCCGTCGACCCCTCCGCGATGCGGGAGTACGTCGCCGAGACGCCACACGCCACCTTCGAGGACGTGGGCGGCCTCACGGATGCCAAACAGATACTCACCGAGGCTGTCGAATGGCCGCTGTCCTACGGCGCGCTGTTCGAGGCGACCAACACCGACCCACCTTCGGGCGTCCTTCTCTACGGCCCGCCTGGCACCGGCAAGACGCTTCTCGCCCGCGCACTCGCCGGCGAGAGCGACGTGAACTTCGTCAGCGTCGCCGGCCCCGAACTCATCGACAAGTACGTCGGCGAAAGCGAGAAGGCCGTCCGGGAGGTGTTCGACCGCGCCCGACAGGCCGCTCCGTCGATAATCTTCTTCGACGAAATCGACGCCGTCGCCGGGGTCCGGGGCGATTCCAGCGAGGCCGCCGAGCGGGTCGTCTCCCAACTGCTGACGGAGTTGGACGGTCTCACCGACAACCCCAACGTCGTCGTCATCGCGGCGACGAACCGCCGAGAATCACTCGACCCCGCGCTGTTGCGGCCCGGGCGACTCGAGACCCACGTCGAAGTTCCGGACCCCGACGAGGCCGCCCGTCGCGAGATTCTCGCCGTCCACGCCCGCGGGAAGCCCCTCACCGGCGATGTCGACCTCGATTCGCTGGCCGCCGACACGGCGGGGTTCTCCGGCGCGCAACTTGAGGCGCTGCTCCGTGAGGCCTCGATGCGTGCGATTCGGGAATTGGCGACCGACCTCGGACCCGAGGAAGCGACCGAACGGGCCGAGGAAGTCGAGATTCGAAGCGACCACGTCGAGGCGGCCTTGGAGTCGATTCGCCGTGCCGAACGCGGTGGCTGAGACTGCCGTCCCGACCGACGCCGCTCAGTCCCAGAAAGACTTCGTCTTCGCGTACTGCCGTTCCCGTTCAAGGATGTCCCGGTAGAAGTCCGTCTCGTCCTCGCGGTGGTTGTTGATGATGTAGGCGGCGTTTCGCGGGCCGACGCCGCGTGCGGCCAGCGCAATCACGGCCTTCTTGCCGTGGCTCTGGACCAAACTGGCGGCCTTGTAGGCGCGTTCGGTCTGTTTCTGTTGTTCGTCGTCCTTCTCTTGGCTTCGGACTGCCTCCAGCACCTCGTCGGCCCACGGGTTCAACGCCGCGACCCGGGTCGACCCACAGTTCGGACACTCCGGTTGCTCGTCGACGCGGCGCACCTGTTGACGGCGGTCCCACTCCTTGCAGTGCAGACACGCCAACAGCACCCGGTCGCTCTGGATGCGTTCCTTGACCGTCTCGATGACGGAGGCGTCGGCGTTCTCCGGGGACAGCAACTCCCGGCCAGAGGAGCGGCCACCGCGACCGATTGGCGTCCGTTCGCCGACCGTTTCGAGGGTGAACTCACCGGTCTGGAGCCGCCGCAACGCGTCGGCGGCCCCGTCGGCGTTCAACTGCTCGTGGAGGACGACCCGGACCGCCTCGTCGTAGATCGGCGTGTCCTCCAGGGCCTTCAGCAGGCGGTCCTTGCCGAAGCGGTTCTGACTGGAGCCCTTGCCTTTCCAGCGCTTCAGCGACCCGAACTTCGCGGCGACCTGTGCGAGCGTGAACTTCAGCGCGTCGCTGTTCTTCAGGCTCAACTCCACGAGCGTCCCGACGTGGTCGGGGTCGGTCGTCTCCAGTATCTCGACGACGTCGCCCATCGTCGTCCCGCCCGGCACCTCCAACTCGATGCGATAGGGGTCGGCCTCCATCGCAACCGAGGACCCGGTTCGCTGGCCGATGAGCGCCGACAGCAGGCGGCCGAGCGTCTCGTTTATCGTGTGGCCGAACGCCGCGTTGACGACGACTTCCCGGCCGTACGCCTCGACGACGATGCGGTTATCGCAAGGAAACGCTACATCGTGTCGTTCGACCGGGTCGAGCGCCCGAGTTGCGGTGTACTCGTCCGTCGGGAAACGGTCGGTGAGGCCGCGAGCGACGAGTTCCCGACTGGCGCCGTCGTCGAACCGCTCCCTTGCTTCGGCCCGCGTCCGACCGACGTGTTGGGCCACGTCGTACGGGACCGGAATCTCCTGGCCGACCCACGACGGCACCTCGCCGGTCGGGTCCTCGATTGGTGTGACCAGCACCTCCTCTTCTTCGTCGTCGATTTCCGTAATTCGCCACATCTCCCCGCGCTGGATGAACGTCTCACCCGGTTGGGCGAAGGTGACAACGAACCGCTCGGCGAGCGTCCCGACCGTGCGGCCCGAAGCCATGTCTTTCACCGTGTAGTTGGCCTCGTCGGGAATCATCGAGAGGTTCGCATAGAAGTACTGCCAGGTTCCTCCCGATTTCTCCAGTCGGTCCTCGCTCTCCTCGAGCCACAACACCCGGTTCTCCGACAGTTCCCGAACGACCGCTTTGAAATCCGCTTCCGTGAGATTCCGGAACGGGTACGCCCGGGTGACGATGTCGTAGGCCCGCGCCGCCGACATCTCGCCGAATCCCATCAATAGACCAGGAATCTGGTTGGCGACGGTATCGAGGCTGGCGTGGTGGATACCCGCCGCCTCCACCTCGCCGCGTTCCGCGCGGTCGACGATGGCCAGCGCCTCGAAGGTATCGTCGGGGTGCGTCGTCAGTACCGTCCCCGAGGAAGTCGCCTCGCGGCGATGCCCCGCCCGTCCGACCCGTTGGAGCAGTCGCCGCACTTCCCTGGGACTCGAATACTGAACGACGTGGTCGATTCGCCCCACGTCGATGCCCAACTCCATCGAGGAGGTACACAACAGCGCGTCGATTTCGCCGGCTTTGAACCGGTCTTCGACATCGATTCGTGCCTCTTTCGACAGCGACCCGTGGTGGATGCCCACGTCGGTGCCGTAGGCCTTCAGTCGCGACCCGAGTCCCTCCGCGGTCTGTCGCGTGTTGACGAAAATCAGCGTCGAGTCGTTTTCGGCGACGAGTTCGTCGATGGCCCGGACGTGGCTGGCGACCGTCGCGTCGGTCAGCAACTCGCCAGCGGCGCTTTCGTCTTCGGGTTTGACCTCCGGCTCCCGTACCTGTACGTCGATGTTGGACCCGGCTTCGACCTCGACGACTCGACAGCCACGGTCGCCGGTCAGGAACCGACCGACCTCCTCGGGGTCGCCGACGGTCGCCGAGAGACCGATGCGCTGGAACGGCCCCGCGTGCTCCCGGAGGTGTTCGAGGCCGATGGTCAGTTGTGCGCCCCGTTTCGAGGCGGCGAGCTCGTGTACTTCATCGATGATAACGTGTTCGACGTCCTCCAGCGCCCGTCGCAGTTTCTCGCCGGTGAACATCGCCTGCAGCGTCTCCGGCGTCGTCACGAGCACGTCCGGTGGGTTCTCCGCTTGCTTGCTGCGCTGGTAGTCCGTCGTGTCGCCGTGACGCACGTCGATTGTGATGTCGAGGGTCTCGCCCCACCACTCGAGGCGCTGGCGCATGTCGCGGTTCAGCGCCCGCAGCGGCGTGACGTAGAGCGCCTGTATCCCGTGGCGATGGTCGCGGTCCTGGATGGCCGACAGCACGGGCAGCATCGCCGTCTCCGTCTTCCCCGACCCCGTCGGCGCGACGACCAGGGCATGCTCCCCCGCCGCCAGCGGCGGAATCGCCTTCCGCTGTGGCGCCGTCGGCGTCGAGAACCCACGCTCCGACAGCGCTTCACGCACGTCGGTGTGAAGCCGCGAGAACGCGTCCATCCCGGCGACACGGCCCTCACTCATTGCTGGTCGTTGGAGCGCGAGCGGATTAAGCGCCGCGCTCGCGGATGCCGAAGACATAAACGACCGGGTATGCCCCGCGATGGTGCTTTCTCGCTGTATCGACCACGAACGGTTACAGAGAACGGGAGTCCCCGAGTCCCGTTCTCCGATGTCTCCTGTCTCCGGTTACACCGACCGATAGTCGCCGAGTCGCGTTCCGTCGAGCAGGTACGCCTCACCTTCGGCCAGCCCCTCGGGCAGAAACGGCGAGAGAAAGTCGTCGCTCTCGTTGACCAGCGTCCCGCCGGAGAGGTCGTTGAACGCCGGACAGACGACGATTCGCTCGCCGACGCGGTCGTAGTCGGGAAAGCCCGCCTCGTCGAGGCGGCCACGGAGCCACACTCGCTCTTGACGCGACCCGCCCACGTCGTCTTCCAGTCGGACCATCGGGTGTTCGTGGGCGGTGCACAGCGTCGGCGCCGCGACCACCTCCTCGTCGGGCCAGGTGTGGCCGTGGCAGAATCCGACGTCACCGATTCTGACCCCGGGACCGTCGACGACATCGACGCCGTCGATTCCCTCCACGACCGACTCGATGGCCCCGTCGTGGTTCCCCTTCGTCAGCGTTACCGGTACCCGCTCGGTGACAGCCTCGAACAGCGCCGACAACTCCTCCCGTTCGGCGCCGCTCGGTTCGCCGATGGCGTCGCCGGCGTCGCCCAACAACACCAGTCGGTCCATGTCGGACTCGGCCAGCAGTCGGAGTAACGACTCGCGGCGCTCGGCCGCGTGGCTTCGAATCTCGACGCCGTCTCGCCTGAGTCCGACCTCCAGACCGGCGTGGTAATCCGCGACGACGAGGGCTCGTTCGACGCCACAGTCGGCGACCGCCGCCGGCCGGCCCGACACCGGTTCGAGCATTCAGATGGACTTCAGGACGCCGTCGGAGGGCTCGTAACACCGACCGCTCATCAGCGCGTCTTGGATGGCCTCCTCGACTGCGTCGGCGGCGACGCCGTGCTCTTCGACGAGCGTCGCGACGAGTTCCTCGCGGTCGGCGCCGTCGCCGTCGTCCAGCGCTTCCATCGTCTCCATGACGGCGTCTTCGAGGTCGACGTCGTCGGCTCCCGCCGCATCTTCTTCGTCTTCAGTCGCTTCCGGTTCCGGTTCCGGCTCCGGTTCGGCGCCGTCGCTCTCGGCTACCTCGGACGACTCGTCGGGACCCGGCGTCTCGATGCCCGCTTCCTCGACCTCCCCGGCCGTCGAGAACTCGGTTCCGTACTCCTCTTCGACCTCGCGGCGCTCCTCCTCGTCGAGTTCGAACTCGCCCGGGTCGAAGTCGTCCAACTCCTCTTCGACCTCCTCACGAACGTCGTCGTCGGCCGGTTCGGTGGTCGACTCCGTGGGTTCCGTCTCGGCGGCGATTTCATCGGCCGGTTCCGAGTCGGCAGTCGTCTCGGCCGGTTCGGCATCCGGTTGGAGTTCCTCTGCTTCGTCACGCGCTTCTGCGCCGTCAGATTCGTCGGGAGCGGCGACCGCCTCCGAGTCCGACTCCGATTCGGTTCTCGTGTCGGTGTCAGAGAGCGTCGGTTCGGCCTCGGGCGTTGACTCCGTGTCAGTACTCTCTGATTCGGCCTCTGCCGTCTCGGCTGACTGGTCCGTGGCTTCAGCATCGTCGGCGTCGTCGGCCTCGGATGTCGGGTCAGACTCACCGACGCCGGCCGCGGCGGCGGCCGTCTCCGGCGACGGTGCCCCCGAGAGGTCGAGCGTCGCGAGCGCACTGGCATCGCCCATCCCCTCGTCGGGAGCCACGTCGAGTCGGCCCACTTCGTCTTTCTCGCCGGCGACGACGCGAAGCGCATCGAGAGCCGTCTCACGGAGAGCGTCGAGGTACGCCGGTGTAGTGCCGTAGTAATCCAAGGCGAGTGCGACGCCGTCGGCGAGGCGTTCGTCGACGCCCGCTTTCAACAGTGCGGCGCGCAACTGCTCGCCGGCGAGGCCGGCCTCGATGGCCGAGGCCATGATGCCGATGCGTTCGAGCGTCCGCTCGGCGGTCGTGACGACCCAGCGGTCGCGGGTCTCGGCGTCGACTTCGCTGACCGACTCCGGGCGGACCGAGGTGTATATACGGTCACCGTCGTCCGGTTCGAACGTGCGAGCCTTTCCCGAAAGCGCGAGGAACGTCGGCGGGTCGGCGCGTTCGAGGAACGTGAGCGCGTCGGGTTGATACTGACCGGCGTAGGTGACGAAGGCGCCGGTCGGGCCGACGACCCGGCCGCGGACCATCTCGGGGTTGACGTCCTCGACTTCGGTGAGGACGCCGACTGCAAAGAGCCGATTGACCCGGGCGCCGGTCGGCGTGACGACGTAGTTCGGTGCCCGTTCCTCGTCGGATTCACTGTAATCGAACTCCGAGTCGTCGAACTCCGCCGCGAACAGTCGGTAGGCGACTTCCCGGCGACCGGGACCGTCGTCGCTGGAACTCATCGGCCCACCTCCGCGAGCAGGGCCTCGGAACGTGCGGCAGGGTCGTCACCGCTTTCCTCGAACTCGGTCGCATCGAGGTTCGCGCCGTACTCGTCGACCGACAGCGCCCCGCGGACGCGGTACTCCCGTCCGACGACGCCCGCGGCTATCTCCTCCGCGACGACCTCGCGGTCCATCGCGTCGCGAGCATGGTTCAACGCTTCCTCAAGCGTGCCGCCGTACACCTCCTCGGTCAACTCCCGACCGAGGACGACCGTCACCGTGTCGGTTCCATCGTCGAGGATGGCTTTCACCCGCATGTCGTCTTCCGCGTCGACCTCGCCATGGCTGCGACATTGGCCGTTCTGGACGACCCGGCCACACTCGGGACAGCGCTGAATGAGACCAGAGCCATCCCGGACCTCGATGACGTTGCCGACCAACTCCACGTCGAAGACGCCGCCGGCCTCGACGGCCTCCCGAACGCCCATCTCCGTCGCTGAGTCGCTGACGTCGACGTCTGCGGTCGGTTCGACAGTCGAGAACTCCGTGACGTTGACCGAGGGGACACCGCGGAACTCGCGGATGTATGCGTCCTCGATGCGGACCGACGCCCCGGCTTCGATGTCGGCGTGTGGGTCCCAGTCGGTGAACGGCAGTCTGGCGGTTTCGTCACCCACGACGCCGCTGAGGATGTCGGTTTCCCCGTCGCGGCCGTCGATAGTCTTCTCTTCGACTTCGAGGACCTGCACCTCGACCGTCCGGCCACGGTCTCCGGGTTGGAGGTCGATGAGGTCGCGCTCGCCGCCGACCTCGTAGGGGACCTCGAGGGAGTCCTCTTCGAGTGTCACCGTCGTCGACTCCCCGAGGTTGAGCTCGGGGTCGCCTTCCCACTCGCGGACGCCCGCGTTGCCGGCGGTGATGGTGTCGCCGGGCGACAGCGAGAAATCCGTCCACGCGGTGTAGGAGATTTCCCCCGTCTCGTCGGCCAACTCGCCCTCGAAGATGACCTGGTCGTCGCCTTGATACCGGATGGAGCGCTTGCCGACCGTCAGCACGCGCGCGGTAACGCTGACGTTGCCCATGTCGGGTTCGATGTCGGCGATGTCGGTCGCTGGTGGTTCGCCGCCACCGCCGCCACCGCCGCCGGAATCGCCGTACTTCCGACGGAGGCTCTGTTTGGCCTCGTCCATCGGCACCGAATACGAGACGAGTTTCTCCAAGTCCTCTTTGACCTCCGCTTTGTCTACGCCGAGGGTGGAGGCGAGCTCCTCGGCCGCGTCGTCGAGACTCATTTCAGTCGGGGGTTCGTCGGCGCGGGTCAAAAGCGTTCGCCGCGCGAGGAAGGCCCGTGCGCTCGTCGCTCTCAAGGGTCACCCGAGCGCGTCTCCACTCGGGAGACGTCGGAGGACCTGTCGATTTCCGTCGCCGTTCCATTCATCAGTATCTTGTGAACTGATTACACAATAGGTGTTGACACGCCTCGTGTGCCTTTTATCTTGCCACGGACCTAACTGTAATTCGTTATGAGAGATGTGAGCCGACGACGATTCGTGCAGGCTACCGGCGCCGCAGTCGCGGCCGGTACACTGGCGGGCTGTACTGGCAACGGCGGCGGAAATGGAAACGGCAACGGCAACGGAAACGGCAACGGGAACGGCAATGGCGACGGCGACGGTGCCGAGGTCCCACAAGAAATCGACGACTTCCTCTCGGGAGCCAACCTATACGATGGCTCTATCGTCGACATGACCGGCGAGGACGAAGTGACCATCATGGTCGGCGCCGGCGACGGTGGATTGGCGTTCGACCCCGCCGCGGTTCGCATTACTTCAAGTACGACGGTCGTCTGGGAGTGGACCGGCGAGGGCGGCTCTCACAACGTCGCCTCCGTCGAGGACTCCGAATCCGACTTCCAGAGCGAAATCGTCGGTGAGGAGGGCCACACCTTCAATCAGTCATTCGACAACACCGGCATCCAACTCTACGTCTGTCAGCCCCACGAGACGCAGGGCATGAAGGGCGCCATCGAAGTCGTCGAAGAGTAAGCCGCGACCGCGTTCTTTTATTCACCGCTCGCCTAGCCCACGGTGTGAAGCGCGTGACTGACCGGGTGTCGAACCCCTTCGGGATGACTGCTCCGGGTGAACCCGCCGTGTACGGCTACGGCGACGCCAACGCCGACTTTCACGTCGTGGGCCTCGACGGCGAGACTCACGGCGGCACGGAGACGGGCGTTCCGTTTACTGGAACGCTCGCCGGCCGGCGGTTACAGGGCGTTCTCCACGCCGTCGGCTTCGCCGCGGAACCGTACAGCGACGCCCCCGAACTGTCGAACTGCTATCTGTCGTACCTGTGGCTCTCCTCCGGCGACCCCGCGGACCTCGAACGATACGCCGACGCCGAAATCCGTGCAGTGAACGCGCATATTCTCCTCCCTGTCGGCGACGAGGCGCTGTCGTACGTCCTGACGGAGTTCACGACGCAGGCGCGAAAGCTCCCACACGACGCCGCTCGACTCCACGCGAGCGACGTGCGGGGCCGCGGCTTTCTCGTCGTCCCCGTCCGCGAACCCACCGAGTGGGAGTCGGGGGACAGAGAAGCGCTCGTCGACCGACTCGAGGCGCTGCTGGACAGCGATTACCGACAGACGAAAGGCGTCGCGACGACCGTCGGTTAACTTCGCTCGACGAAGGCGGCTATCTCGTCGGCGATTTCCTCGCCTTTGTCCTCTTGGAGGAAGTGCATCGCACCCTCTATCCACGTATCCGGCTGTTCGCTCGCGGTGGGAATCAACTCCCGAAGCGGGTCACGAGCGTTGCGCGTGATGGGGTCGGAGTCCGAAAAGAGGACGAACGCCGGCTTCTCCCACTCGCTCAACCGCTGTTTGGCGGCCTGCATCGTGTCGGCGCCCTCATCGTCCGGTGAGTGCGGGATAAGGAAGGGCAGTACGCGGGCGCAGGCTTTCGACTCCTCGGTCGGAAACGGCGCCTCGTAGGCGGCGATGACCTCTTCGGACAATTCCTCGGCCGTGGCGTTTTGGATTAACATCCCGATGGGGAGTTCCTCGACGTTCTCGACGAAGTCGGCGAACTGGTGCCACGCGTCGGACATCTCCTGTGTGCCGTCGGGGACGCCGGTGTTCATCGCTACGAGGCGGGCGAACCGTTCGGGGTTGTGGCCCGCGAGCGCGAGCCCCAGAATGCCGCCCCAGTCCTGACAGACGAGGGTAATTTCGGAGAGGTCCAACTCCTCGAACAGCAGCGTCTCGAAGGCGTCGTAGTGGAGGTCGAAACTGTAGGCGTCGGGGTCGGTGTACTTGTCCGAGCGGCCGAGACCGAGCATGTCGGGGACGATGACGCGACCGTGCTCGGAGAGCGTGGAAATCATCTTCCGGTAGAGGAAACCCCACGTCGGTTCGCCGTGCATGAGCAGGAACGTCTCGTCTCCATCGCCCTCGACATCGACGTAGGCCATCTCGGCGCCATCGTCGGTGACGGGGACCTTCTCGTGGGGATAGTCGTAGTCCGAAACGTCTTCGAATCGCTCCTCGGGAGTGGTGGTGAGAGTCACGGAAGCAACTCCCACGGCGCGCCCAAAAGGATTCGGGTGACGTTTGCGTCACCCGGTATCATCGAGGGTAGAGGGGTCTATTTGAGGCTCGACCGCCTATCGAAGATATGGAGCATACCCCCGAACACGACGTTACCGCAGAAAAGCCCGACAGCCCGGTCCACACCATCGGCACCGACCACATGACCGTGATGGGCGGCGACGCCGCGAGCACGCTCGCCTTCTATCGGGACCTGTTGGGGATGCCGCTGGTGCTCGAACAGCCAAATCTCGACGCCCCGGAGTTGACGCATCTGTTTTTCGACACCGGTGACGGACGGATTCTCACCTTCTTCGTCGGCGAGAACCGCTCGCCGCGACCGTACCGCGGTGCCGGCAACGTCCACCACCTCGCTTTTTCCATCGCGCCCGAGGAGTTCGACGATACCAAAAATGCCCTCCGTGCGGCCGACTACGGCTTCAACGAGTTCGACCGCGGGGCCTTCCACTCGCTGTACACCCAGGACCCGACAGGTCTCGTCATCGAGTTGGTCGTCGAAAAGTACGACTTTCCGCCCGAGCGCCGTGGCGAGGTGCTCGCACTCGCCCACGAGAAGCGCGTCGAGGACGGGTCGGGGTTCGTCGACGACGAGCACATGCAGGCGGCCTTAGAAGAACTGGGGCTCGATTCCGAACCGCGGTTCGAAGGCGACGCGCCGACCGGGACGGGCGTGTAATCGACGGGGGTCGAAGTACCTGACCGACATTGCTGCCGAGGGAAAGCTTTTGCCGGACAGGCGACCACGGTCTGGCATGCAACTCGAGTTCGAGTTCTACGCGACGCTTCGCGACGCCGTCGGAGAGAAGTCGGTGATTCGAACCGTTCCCGACGGGACCACCGTCGTCGAAGCCCTTCGAGCCGTCGCCGACGACTACGACGGCCTACAGTCACTGCTGTTCCGCGAGAACGGCGCGTTGCGCACTCACATCACGGTCGCGCGAAACGACCAGCCACTTCTCGAAGACCGCGACGACGTGGTACTCTCCGACGGCGACACGCTCGTGTTGTCGCCGGGCGTCTCGGGTGGAGCGGCGACGACTCGACTCGCGGAGGTCGCACAATGACGGACCCCGCCCTCGATTTCGAACTCGGACTCGTCGCGCTCGGCAACCACGCCTTCGAGGGGAACAACAACTGCTACGTTCTCGGGATCGAAGACGGCGCGACGACGACGCTCGTCGACACCGGCGTCGCATCCGACGACACGCGGAGGCAACTCCAGGAGGGGTTGGCCGAATACGACCTCGCGTTCGCCGACATCGAGCGAATCCTACTCACGCATCACCACGCCGACCACACCGGATTGGCCGGCGAGATACAGGCCGAAAGCGGCTGTCCGGTCAACGTCCACGAGGCCGACGCGCCGCTCGTCGCCCAAGACCCAGAGGCGATGGCCGCACAGGAGGACCGACTCCGGAACGCCATCGACGAGTGGGGAATGCCCGAGGAGAAACAGGAGGAACTGCTGGCGTTCCTCGACGGCAGTGCGGGCATGGACGGCGAGGCTCCCGAGGTGACCACCTTCGAGGACGGCGACACCTTCGACCTCGGCAGCGTCGAACTCGAGGCGGTTCATATGCCGGGGCACGCCGCCGGACTGGCGGGCTTTGCCTTCGAGGGCCGCGATGGCGAGGAGTTGTTCAGCGGCGACGCGCTGTTGCCGTACTACACCCCAAACGTCGGTGGCGCCGACATTCGCGTCGACGGTGCCCTCGAACAGTACCTCGACGCGCTCGTCGACATTATTTCACGCCAGTACACCCGGGCGTGGCCGGGCCACCGCGGCCCAATAATCGACCCGCCGGGACGAGCCGCCGACATCATCTCCCACCACCGCGACCGAACCGAGCGCGTCGTGGGCGTATTGGACGACGGGCCCGCGACGCCGTGGGAGGTCAGCGCCGAACTGTTCGGGTCGCTGTCGTTCATCCACATCCTCCACGGACCGGGAGAAGCCTTCGCCCACCTCGAACATCTCCTCGATGCGGGCGTCGTCGCACGGACCGGCCGTGCGTTCGAACTGCTGGAATCCGAACCGAACCTCGATTCGCTGTTCCCCGACGTACCTGCCGCACTTGCTGTCGGTCGCCATCCCGGACACTAACGGGTGTGCGCGGCGGCTACCAAACCGACCCGGGATTAAGCGGTATCCACCCGTCGATAGCAGTATGTCTGATGCCGAATCCGTTGTCAAGGACCTCCCGCCGAGCGCGAAACTCGTCTACAAGACGCTCGAATACGAAGGTCCGATGACCCAATCGCAACTCGCCGAGGAGTCGCTGCTGCCACAGCGGACGGTCCGACACGCCCTCCGGAAACTGGAGGACGCCGACATCGTCGACGAGTCGGTGTACCTCATGGACGCACGGAAATCGACATACGCCGTCCGGACGGGCGAGGAACCCGACACCGCGACGCCGGCCGCGTAAGTCCCGCTTCTTACAGTTCGACGACGCGTTTTACTCGACCGACCAGCAGGTCGCCGTCCGGTCCGCGGAACGCCCGCACGACGCCGTCGCGTTCCCGTTTTTTCAGTCGAATCGTCGCGTGGTTCTCGCTTTCTCGGTCGTCGAGGCGCAGTCGCAGTTCCCCATCCTCGGCCACGACAATTCCGACGAGCCGTTGGTCCTCGCGGGGCTTCGGGACCGTGAGTTCGACACGCGAACCGGAGAGTGCCGCGATATCGTCGAGCGTCGGTCTGCTCATACGCGTCCGTAGCACAGCGGCGAGAGTAAACGTCTCGGTAGCGCCGATTTGGGCCAACGCTGTTTCGAGTGGCCTGCCGAATTCAATGGAGGGCGTGACGGGAGTGAGAAAACGCGAAGCGTTTTCGAACTACGTCACGCGCGTCGAGCGAACAAAGTGAGCGAGACGGGCGTGACGGGATTCGAACCGGAGAAAGACGGTCGCCTCGCTACGCTCGGCGCTGTGTCTTTCAGGGTTCGAACTCCGTGCCCGTTCGCTCGTCGCGTCCGCTCCTCGCAGAACGGGCGTGACGGGATTCGAACCCGCGCTCTAGAAGTTAGGAACCTCTCGCCGTAGTCCGCTTGGCCACACGCCCTGCCGAAAATGGGTACGGGAGGCTGAAAACGATTGCTGTCCGAGCGGTTCGTCAGTTCGTCTCGGTCCCGTCGTCCGATTCCGCCTCCGCGATTTCGAAGTCCTCGTCGTCTTCATCTTCCGCGGCGTCGGTCGTCTCGTCGCTTTCGGCCTCTGTCGTCGGTTCCGTCGCCGGTTCCGTCGACGAACTGCTCGTCGACTGCCCCGTCGCGCCGTCGCGCATGTCTTTCAGTTCCTCTTCGACCTCTTGGCGGCCTTTCTGGAACTCGCCCATCGCTTCACCGGTTGAGCGGGCGAGTTTGGGGATTTTGTTCGCGCCGAACAGTAACACGGCGATGAGCAGGATTATCAGCACCTCGGGCCCACCGGGAAGCCCGAACTGCATTGGAAGTAGGTCCATCATTGCTACCTGAGGCTAGCCCAGTGTTGATTATAGGCTTTTTCCTCAAAAATCGGAATCGAGTCGGCGAAAAGCCGCGTTCAGGCGTTCGAGCGCTCGGCGTCACCGGACGTTTCGGCGTCGGACTCCGCGGAGACTTCCTCGTCGTCGTCCTGTATCTCTTCGAGTTCTTCTTCGACCTCTTGGCGGCCCTTCTTGAACTCGCCCGTCGCCGACCCCATCGACCGTGCGAGTTCCGGAAGTTTGCTCGCTCCGAACAGGAGAATCAGGATGCCGGCGATTAACAGCAGTTCGGGCGGACCCAACCCACCGATGAACAATGGCGTCGTCATACCTGTTGCTTCGCGTGCCCACTTGTAGGCTTTTCGCCACTCGTCGCCCGGTCGCCGGAAGCCGGAGATTCAAACGGGAGGGTCACAAGGGGCCACACATGGTAGACGTAGGCGACGACGCCCCCACGTTCAGCGCACCGATGACGACACCGAGCGGCGACATCGAGGAGTTCTCGCTGGCCGACGCCACCGAGGACGGTCCCGTCGTGTTGGCGTTCTTCCCCGGTGCGTTCACCAGCGTCTGTGCCAGCGAGATGGCGACGTTCCGCGACCGCTTCGACGGCCTCACCGACGCCGACGCGGCGCTGTACGGGGTCAGCGTCGACTCACCGTTCGCACTCGAGGAGTTCGGCACACAGAACAACCTGAACTTCCCGTTGGTCAGCGACATCGCCAAGGAAGTCATCGACGCCTACGACGTGTCGATGGACTTCGATGCCCTCGGCGTCGAAGGCGTCGCAAAGCGTGCGGTGTTCGTCGTCGACGAAGACGGCACCGTCACCTACGCGTGGGTCTCCGACGACCCCGGCGTCGAACCGGATTACGACGCCGTCGAGTCCGCTGCGGCCGACGCCTGACACGCCGGACGTTTTTTCTCGGCACCGACCGTTGTCGCGGTATGAGCGACTCCGACACGGCCGACAGAGGGGAAACCGGTCGCGTGTACGACCCCGATGCGGACCACGACTTCCCCGACGAGCGCCTCAACACGGTGCTCGAAGCCGTCCAAAGCGACACAGAAGTCATCACGTACCTCGAAGCCCAGAACGTCAACCCCGTCGACCGCAAGGGGTACAACGACCACGGCACCAAACACATCGAAATAGTCCGCAATCGGGCGCTGTGTCTGTACGAACTCCTGAAATCCGGCGATGTCGGGTTCAACGGCGCCGAACAGCAAGGTCTCGAAGAGGCCGACGAGGCGGTCATCATCGCACTGGCCGCGACGCTACACGACATTGGCCACGTCGTCCACCGCGACGACCACCCCTACTACTCGATTCCACTGGCCGCGGACATCCTTGACCGACTCCTGGCGGAGTTCGATTTCTACGACGCCGCCGAGCGCGTCCGGATGAAAGGCGAAGTGCTGCACGCCATCCTCTGTCACCACACCGAGGAGACGCCGCTGACGACCGAAGCCGGCGTCGTCCGCGTCGCCGACGCCCTTGACATGGAGCGAGGGCGCTCCCGCATTCCCTACGAGAAGGGCGGACGAGGCATCAACACAATCTCCAGTCGGGCGATTCGGAAAGTGTCGCTGCAGCCCGGTGATGACATGCCCGTCATGGTCGAAATCGAGATGACCGATGCTGCCGGGGTGTACCAGGTCGACGAACTCCTGAAGCACAAACTCCACGACTCCCGAATCGAGGAGTACGTTCGCATCGTCGCGCTCAACACTCACAGCGACGACGGCGAACTCGTCGAACGAATCGAACTGTAGCGGTCGGTTGGCGTCGGAGACCGCCCTCCGTCGTCGAGAATCACCTCGCTTTTGGGCTCCGATTTGCTACCCCGAGACGTGTCGAGTACCCTCCGTGCCTTCCGTGACCCGGAGTTCCTCTCGCTTTCGGGGACGGCGTTCGCCCGCGCACAGGCGTACTCGACTATCGCTATCGCGTTGGCGCTGTACGCCGACCAGTTCGGGACGACGAGTACCGTCGAGGGGCTGTTCGGCACCGTCTTCGCGCTCACGCAACTGCTTATCGTCCTCCCGCTCGGCCGATACATCGACACGCACAACGCAAAACGAGTGTTGCTCGTCGGATTCCTCGTCAATCTCGCCGTTTTCGTCGGATTCGCGCTCGTCGAAACCGTCTCACACGTCATCCTCGTTCGGATGATACAGGGGGTCGGAGCGAGTCTGCTGTGGATTACCGGCTCGACGGTCGTCGGCGACATCGCTCCCGACGGCGAGCGCGGTCTCTGGTTCGGCACGTACAATCAGGTCGGTGCGTTCTCCAGTCTCGCCGGCGACATCGTCGGCGGCGCATTGCTCGCCGTCTACGGTTTCACCGAAACGTACGCCGTTCTCTCCGCAATCACGCTCGGGGCGTTCCTCGCCGTCGCCGTCGTCCTGCGAACCAACCCCGGCGGCCGCTCAACCGACGACCGCAGCGGCCGGGAGACGTTCCGGGACCTCCTCGGCCGACGAACGCTTCAGGCGCTGACGGCGTTTCGGCTCGGAACCGGCTTCGGAAAGATGGGCGTACTGTTGTTCCTCCCTATCTACGCCCGAACGGGGTTCGGGATGAACGCACTCGTCGTCGGTATCGTCCTCGCGGGCGGCAAACTCACCAAAGCGCTCACACAGGGATACGTCGGTGAGTTGACTGACCGTGTCGGCGGCAAGAGCCGTTTCATCGTCACGGGAGCGCTGCTGTACACGGCCGGTACGCTCGCGATTCCACTCGCGGAGTTCGCCGACGGCCTCGTTCCCTCGCTCGCCGTCAGTTTGGTCGGCCGCTCGCTTACCTTCCCGCCGGCGTTCGCCGTCCTCTTCGGAGCGTTCGCACTCTGTGGCGTCGCCGACAGCATCCGACTCCCGGCGAGCATGTCGCTGTTTATCGAGGAAGGCGAGGCCGTCGATGCGACGGCGGGAAGCATGTCGCTCCGGTCGGTGTCGTGGAAAATCGGGCAGGTCGTCGGTCCACTGACGATGGGTGTCGTCTGGGACGCCTTCGGCGTATTCGCCGCCTTCGGCGTCGCGGCCGGCTGTATCCTCCTCTCGACTGCGACGTTCATCGGCCTCAGTTTCTCGCGGCCGGCGACCGCCTGACGGGCGACGCTACTGCGTGAATCCGCTCCCGCGTAGCGCAGGTTCCTCGTTGTCGACCGACACTTCACAGTCGAAGACTGCACGAATCGTGTTGTGCGCCTTGTCGTCGTGCATCGTGGGGTCCATCGAGAACACGCCCAACATGTCGCCGGAGCGAATGCGTGCGGTGAACACGTGCAGGAACCGGAACATCGTTCGCAGTTCCGCATACATCAGTGCCGTCGACACCGTCGCGAAACCGACACGAACCGGCTTCGTGTCGTCATCGTCAAGCAGTTTCGCGAACTCGAGGCTGATTCCCGTCAAGTCGCCGGGGGAGTTCAGTTGCTTGACCGGCACGCCCTCGACGGCGCTGTCGTGGTTGGTACACTCGATGACGCCGAGTTGTTCGCGGGATGCGCCGCGGTCGAGCAACTCCTCGACGACGGTTTCGGCGTCCGTGTTCGTCGTGATGACGATTGCACGTTCGCCGGAAGCGGGCGTGACGGCATCGAATAGCCGCTCGTTGGTCTCCGGTGACGGCCCGGACACCAGCACGCTCGTCCCGTCGTCGAACGTCGCGGGTTCGCCGAACCCGTCGACGCGATAGCTCACCTGTCGTCACCCCCTCCGTCGTCTGACTCGCCCTCGATGTCCCGAACCATCGCCACGAACTCGTCGCTCTCCATACCCGGCAGCGCCGAATCGATTTCCGAACGCAACTCCATCAACCGATTTTCGAGGTCCGCGAACTCCTCGCTCTCGGCGAGTTCCTCGTCGGGTTTCGACGACCGAAGCGCCGCCTGCTTGGCCGACAGCGCGTACAGTTCCTGTTCGAGGTCCGCGAACTCCGAGCGCGAAAGCAGCCGCTGGACGGTCTCCAACAGTTCCTCGCGCTCGACGGGCTTCGTGAGATAGTCGTCGAAGCCCATCGTAATCACGTCGAAGTCGGGTTCGACGGCCGTCACCATCGCCACCTTACAGTCGGTGGTCCGCTCCCGCAGTTCAGCAAGCACTTCGTCGCCGCTCATCCCCGGCATCAATCGGTCCAAAAGCACCACGTCGACCGAATCGTCGAGTTGTTCGAGCGCCGCCTCACCGCCCTCCGCCGTCAGAACCTCGTAGTCGTCCTCCAGCCACCGAACGTACAGTTCGATGAGCGCCCGTTCGTCCTCGACCACGAGGACCGTCGGCTTTCCATCTCCCTCGGTCATTAGATATCTCGTCTTTTGGTGGGGGGCACGTATAGTTTGGCGTCTGTCTGCTCTTCTAAGGAATATACCTACAGTCTCGATAGACGTCGGCGGCAATGAAATTAATATCTTAAACCCGAATACGTACCAAGTCCGGGATTAGTTGGGCGACACGAAGTAGACTGCTCTTTCACCATTTTCGAACACGAACGTGACCACCATGAAGTCCGCATCATCAGCGTCACGGGCGTTACCACTCGCATCTTCAAGCGCGAACGTGTAATCCGTCCCGGAGTTGGTGATTACGTCAGGGTCCTCATTCCAGTTGGAGTCGGAAGAGTCGTAGAACGGACCGCCGACTTCAATCGATTCGATGGCTGGGTTCCCGGATGGATTATCCCCGTTGTATAAGTGGACTTGTTCGGGAGGTTCTTCGCTACCACTGTAGTGATTAACCCGAAGGGAAGCAATATCGCGGGTAATGCTACTCCCTGTCGTCTCAAACGTCGTCGTCAGCACGTTCGTGTTCGTGGGGAATATCAGCAACACAGTCCCTGTCTGGATTTCTGCATCAACGAGACGTGCGCCCGAACCCGGGTTGATACTGAGGTCCGACACCTGAACATCGAACGTCGCTTCACACCGGTCGAAATTGTTGTTTTGACACTCTGTCGTGTTCAATTCGGCATCAACAGGGGTAGTGCCACCACTATCTGGCGTGATTGGAATTGCGATTCGCCCATTACCATCAGTCGTCTCCGTTATCGTCGTCCCGTTAGGATGTTCGATATCAGCATCGACACCGCTCACGGGGTTGTTGTACTGGTCACGGACCTCGTATTTGGCGTTTGTCGTCTGTCCAACACCGACCGATGCCGTACCGGCTTCTGCCGGCACGATGTAGTGTGGCTCCGGCTTCTCCACACCCGGCTCTAGACCCAGCCGAGACATCCGAAGCGTGTAGCGCTCGCTTCCATCGAGGTCGATTCGAACGGTGTCGTTCGTCGGCTTGCTGACGTTCAGAACGGTACTCTGGCTGCCAACTATTTGCTCCCACTTCGAGAGCGACAACTGGGTTGGAAGCTCGAGCGTGATGTTGTCATCGTTCTCCCCTTCGATAGTCACCGGTCGGGCCGGTGAGCTGACCGCTCTCACGTCTACCGACTGGGTCAACCCACCGGAATCCGAGTAATTGCCGGCCATGAAATTGAGGTTGATATCCGTATCGTCAATGACTGAGCCGGGGTTCTCGATTATCGTCGCATCACTGAAATTGTTGTACAGGATTCCGTACTCGTATCGGGTCGTCGGTGCGTCGTCGAGGTAATTGTAATTGACCGAGTATCGAAGGTTCCGACTCGGGAGCAAGAGCGTATTGCTCCCGTTCATGTAGTCGTTGACCTCCGGTTCGGTTGCACTCGCGTTGGTTATCGTTACGGTTCTGTTCTCGGTCGTCGACAACTGACCCGTCGCTGACGGTGGACTGTAGAACAACAGCCGCGAGGGGTACCCAGTCCCGGTCTTGATTCCTACCGACTGCTTTTCGCCGGTCGTCGCGACCTCATCGACGGTTTGATGGAACTTAATCAAGTCCCCCTGTACCTCCTGATTGTGGTCGAATTCTACTTGTTGGTTTGCTGCCGGAATTGCCTGCGTTTGTAGAATCGCGAGTAGTGCGATTAAGACGCCGAACACCAGTATCGCGCCGACGACCTCCGATACGCCTCTGTTGTCTGTGATGAAATTCATGGGTTCAGATGAGGATGAACACGCCGAGGGTGAGCACCGCCAGAATGATGCTGAACTTCAGCCCGGCGAGGACGTTGTTCTCCGCGAGTTTTCCGGCGAGTAGCCCGCTGCCGATGCCCTGAATCAGCGCCGAGTGGAAGAACACCGTCCGATAGATGTCGACCGGCACGTCGCCGACCGACAGCGGCGTGCTGGCCGCACCACCGGTGTTTGCGCTCGCCGGCGGCGCAGTGTCGGCCAGTTGGCTAATCGGTGTCAGATAGCTCGTATCGAGCATGACGATGACCGCGAGGTACACGAGGAAGCCGATGATGACGATAGCCGTGTAGGCGCCCATCTCGCTGCGGCGCTTCCGTTCGATTTGATAGCGGTTGCGGGTGTCCTCTGCGGCGATGGAGATAATCGTCGAGAGGTCACTGGAGGAGTGGTTGCCCTTCGCGATGAGCTTCATCGTCCGGGTGACCTGCGGAACCTTCAGGCGGTTGGCGAACTCCAAGAGTGCGCGCTCGATGTCGCCGTTCCAGCGGATGTCGTTGCGCACCTTCCGGAGTTCATCGGAGAGGGCGCCCTCGGACCACCGCGAGACGAGGTTCAACGCGTCGACGAGTCGGATACCCATCTGGTTCGCACTCGAGAGGATGTTCAGCGTGTCGGGGAACCGCTCTGCGATTTTCTTCTCGCGGCGGCGCTGGCTCTCGTAGAACAGCGTCAGCGGCACCGACGCGATGAGAAACGGCACGACGAACAGGCCGATTGTCGCCCGAATCGGCACTTCGAGGATGCCCTCGATGGACGCCGGGACGGCACCGGAGATGAAGGCGAACCCGATTGCCAACAGTGCAATCGGAACCGTCACGATGAGCGACAGCAGGGGGTTTCGGTCCCGAATCTGGTCGATGGGGTTGTACAGCATCTCGAGGCGTTCGTCGCGTTGTTTCTTCTGTTCGTAGGTCTCGTATTGGGGGTCCTCGGTGACGCGGGAACTCCACTCGCGGTCGAACTCGACGTCTTCGATTTCGAGTTCGTCGGTGTGTTCGGCGTAGGGTTTCGAGAGGATGTCGACGGCCGCGAGGAAGCCGAGCATTCCGAGCGGAAGGCCGACGTAGACGAGGAAGTACGTCTGCAGCAGCGCCTGCCCGCCGAGCAGGCTGATGACGAGCAGGGTGACGATGAGGAACAGCGGCGCGGCGACGAAGGCGACGACGAAAATCTCGGAGAGAATCGACAGCGTTCCGAGGAAACTGTCCTGTTCGTCGCGAGCCTCGTCCATGTAGGTCTCGGCTTCGTCTTCGAGGAACACCGAGAACTCACTGCCCGAGTCCAGCACGGAAATCATGTCGTCGAGGAACTGTTCGAGATTCTCTGACGGCGTGAGGTTGCGGGCGTCGCGCAGCGCCGTAAAGAGGTCGTTGCCGAACAGTTCCACGTCGCGGACGACCATGTCGAACTCGTTGGACACCTCGCCGTACACCTCGTCGGCTTCGGCGAGTTCCTTGACGACCTCGAAGGTGTTCATCCCACCGTAACTGAGCGCGTACATATAGACGATGGCGTGCGGGAGCAGGATGTTGATGCTTCGTTCGCGCGTGCTCGTCCGCATGCGAGGGTAGTAATACCCCGTCGCGAACGCGCCGCCGGCGAACAGCACGACGGAGAAGACGACGACTGCGATGCCGAGGAGGGCCTGAAACACTGTCTCGGTGACGCCGAGTTGAGAGAACCCACCGAGGAACGCCAACTGGACGCCGAGCAGTGCGCCGAGGAACAGTCCGATGGCGGCCGCGATGAAGGTGTAGCCCGTGATGCGGGTGAGGTAGATGTCGTAGGTGTACCCCATCCGCGCCTGGTTGAGCCACCGCTGAAGGTCACGGAACCGCTCCGGGTGGGTGAGAAACCACGTCCGAAGGTAGCCGTGTTGGTCGCGGAGTCGCTCCTTGTCGGCCTCCGAGAGGTCGTGTCGTTCCGGGAAGTACTGTTCGAGTTCGTAGTCCGGAATCGGCGTCGCGTCGTCGATGTTTCCCTGACTCATTCTGTGTCTTCGAGGTCGCCGGGCTCTAAGGTGCCCTCATTGACCATCTTCAGCAGTTTCTCCTTGTTGCTCCCGAACATGTGAATCGCGCTCGTCACCTCGTTGTAGCCGGAGATGTCGTTGTCGACGAGGTATTGGAGGAACTCACGTCGCTGTCGAAGTTCCTCGGCCAACTCGCGGCCGCTCCAGCCCCGGTCGTCGGCGATTTCCTGGAGCACCTGGGAGTTGTTCACTCGCTGAATGGTGTCGGAATCGGCATCGCGTGCGAAGATGTCGATGGCACGGATGGACTCCTCGGCGTCGCTGCCGGGAAGGATTTCGGTGACGCCATCGTTCCGCCGGACCCGGTCGCCGTCCTTGAACGTCTGTTTCTGAACGGAGATGATGTCCAACTCCAACACCATCTGTGCCGGCACGTTCAGCGGCTTGTTTTCGAGTCGGTTCAACACGCCCTCGACGCTTTCGGCGTGAATCGTCGTGTAGGCGGTGTGGCCCGTCCCGATGGCCTGGAAGAACGTGAACGCGACGTTCTGCTCGGTTCGAATCTCACCGACCAGCAGGTACTCGGGACGCTGTCGGAGTGCGGCCTGCAGCAACTCGTACATCGACACCTCGCCACGTCCCTCCGAGGTGATGGACTCCCGCGTGAGGCTCTGAACCCAGTTGTCGTGCGGGAGCGTGATTTCGCGGGTGTCCTCGATGGAGACGACTTTCGCGTCCTCGGGGACGAACATCGAGACGGCGTTCATCGAGGTGGTCTTCCCCGACCCGGTGCCGCCCGAGAAGATGAGCGAGCGGTTGTTCTCGATGGCGAGCCAGAAGTACGCCATCTGCTCGACGGAGAACGTCCCGCGTTCGACGAGGTCGACGGGCGTGAAGGGGATGTTGGCGAACTTCCGGATAGTGAAGTTCGACCCCCGGGTCGCCACGTCCGACCCGAAGGTCAACTGCACGCGGGAGCCGTCGGGCAGCGTCCCGTCCATCAACGGTTCGGAGACCGACACCTGCTCGCCCGCTCGCTGGGCAAGCCGCAAGGCGAACGAGGAGAGTCGCTGTTTGCCGAAGGTGATGTTCGTCGGCATGTCGCGGTGTTCGGCGTGGTAGACGTAGACGGGAATGTCGATGCCGTCACAGGAGATGTCCTCGATGTTGGGGTCCCGCATCAGCGGGTCGATACGGCCCAAGTGAACGAAGTCCCGCAGGAGGTAGTATTTGAGCTTCAGAAGCGAGCCGTCATCGATGGTCGCGGCCGCGTGGTCGGAGATGATTTCCTTGGCCTTCTCCTCGAAGATGGCCTCGCGGTCGTCGTCGGCCTCCAGGTCCTGATACATCAGGCTGTTGCGGAGAATCTTCACGAGGTCCTCGCGGACGTACTCCTCGAACTCCGTCAGTTCTGGCTCGTGGACGTGGTATCGGAGCCGTTCTTCGTCGTCACGTCGAAGAATCGAGACGTACGCGTAGGGCTTGTTGACCCACAACCGCTCGATTTCCTCGTGGTTGTCGAGATACGAGAAGTCGAAGAACTGGCCCTTGATGAACTCGATGCCCGGGCGCTCGGCGAACGATTCGTCGATGTCGGTCGTCTCGAAGTACTCGTGTACCTCCCGAAGAATCTCGCCCTTTATCGGGTGGTCGGAGACGATTTGTCTGTCTTCCTCGCGCGGACTGCGGGCCTCGGCGACCGCCGGGGAGTCCTCCTCGGTGTCCGACGCGGCCGCCGACTCCTCGGCTGCTTCATCCGTAACGTCGGCTCCCCCGTCATCGGAATCCGACTCCTCAGGTCGTTCTGTCGTCTCGTCGTTCCACTCGAATTCCTCGGCCTCGCCGTCCGAGGCTTCACTATCACTGCTCACGGTTCCTCCGTCTGTCGCCGGTGTGTCGGTCGGCGAACCGTCGTTTTCGTCCCCCATTTGGCTCGAACCTACGTTTTCCGTTTTTGTGTATCATCATTAGTGTTATACCGGGTTTGTACGGCGCTACTTATGTGGATGGTCCTTGAGACCACGTCTCAGTATCTCATGGGTAGTGTCGTCGAGGTGCGACAGAGACGTGTGTTAACTCAGGCCTAAAGGCGAACGGCCTTATTAATGATGCACGAAACGAACAGTGAATCTACCGAAATTTTTCATTAGAGGTCGGTCACGGTTCGGCGGCTTCCGGGAGTCGATACCGCGAAAATCAGGCGTCGAGGCCGACGGTCATCACGGGAACGGGCGACTGTTCGACGACCCGCTGGGAAACGCTACCGACGATGTTTCGCTCGTAGCTACCGCCGCTGGTCCCCATCACTACGAGGTCGATATCGGTCTCATCGATGTAATCGAGGATGGCCGAAGAGGGGTTGCCGACATCGATATCCGACCCCGTTTCGATTCCACGCCCGTCCGCCGTGGTGACGGCATCATCGACTGCGGCCCGTGCCTCGTCTTCCAACTCATTCCGAACGGTCTCGATACGGTCGTCGTCGAGAGTCAGAAACGCGCGGTCGTCAACGACGGACAGCACGTGAAGCGTCGCATCCCGCGTCTCGGCGATATCGAGTGCGTACTCCAGTACGTTTCGGGAGTGGTCGGTGCCGTCCGTTGGAAAGAGAATTCGGTCGAACATCAACAGTAGTACCGAAACGTTTCGGACACATAAGTCCGCCGTGAACCCGCCGACACAGGCGTGCTAGCGTGGTTCTCGATGACAGAGTGACGACCCGCTTCGAGTACAGGAAATATATTGACGGGTCGCTTCACTCCCCGTTCACCGTTCCGAGACCTCACTACGTTCGGCCTCGCTATGCGCCGGCCGGGATTTGAACCCGGGCCATGAGCTTGGAAGGCTCAGGTCCTACCACTAGACCACCGGCGCTCACTCTGGCCCCACCACGGGGCACATTCGGACCTATATCCGCCACCCCCTAAGGAGTTTTCCGTTCTCACCGACCCATAACGGTTTGTGGGCGGCAAACCTGTTGCCTGTATGATCATCACCGTCCCCGTCGACGGGACCGAACGGGGCCTCGAAGCGCTTCGGACCGCTGTCGACATCGCCAATCGAATGGACGCCGGGGGTGGATGTCGTCCACGTCACCGACGACCGTTCGGAGGAGAACTGGTACCTCCTTGAGGAGGTAAACGAGGTACTCGAAGCGTACGACGGCGACGCCGAACCTCGAATCCTCATCGAGGACGGCGCCGACGGTGCCGGTGCTTCGAAGGCCGTCGGCGAGCGCATCGTCGAGGCCCTCTCCGAAGGCGACTACGAGTTCGTCGTGATTGGACGACACGAGGAACGGGGTGCCCTCGACCGCGCGCTTCTCGGCAGTGCCCCGGAGGTCGTCCTCGAAAATTCGACGGTTCCGGTCATGCTGGTGTGACGACGGCGTAGCAGTTCCCGCTCGATATTCGTGAGTCGACGACTTCGAGACCGCTTGCCGCAATGTCGGCGTCGAACTCCTCGGGCGCGTAGATGTGATAGAACCGCGGGACGGTCTCCCCACCCGGGAGCGTCCAATCGACATCCGTATCGAACCCCTCCGTGGCGTCGGCGGAGGCATCGAAGGCGTCGTGGGCGGTGCTCCACGCGCTCACGAGCGCCTCGCCGTCGGGTGTGAGGACGCGCGCCATCTCATCGAGGCTCCCCTGGCGTAATTTCCGGGACGGAAGGTGATGCAGCGTCGCGACGTACACCGCCAACTCGGCGCAGTCGTCGGCCAGGGGGAGTGCTGAAGCGTCACCTGTGAGAAACGACCCCTCCGGCGCGCGCTCCCGTGCGAGGTCGAGCAGCCGTCGACTCACGTCGACGCCCACCACCCTCTCGGCGTGGTCGGCCAAAAGTGCCGTGTGACGACCGTTCCCACAGCCGATGTCGACTGCTCGGTGAGCGTGGCGTCCCTCACAGAATGATTCGACCTCCGGCCAGGGGTACTCACGGGTCGCCGCGAAGTGGTCGGCGATTCGTTCGTACGTCGCCCGAACCGCCGCCTGGTCGTCGTCCATACCGCGCGTTCGACGAGCGCACACAAGAGCGCGACGGTAGACGGCGCTTTGCCCCCCGTCAGCCGGCGTGAGCGACTCAGCCCAGAAGCGTCAACACGAGGTACGTCACGGTGAGCATAATCGTCGAGTGCTTGACGCCGTCTTTCACCGACCCACCGCCCATCATGCCGCCGACCAGTCCGGAGAGCGTCGACTGTATCAACGCGGTGTGGAAGAACACCAACCGGTAGGCGTCCTCGTCACCACCCTGAAACCCTCCAAGGACGCTCGGAGCGTTCTGTGCGAGGTCACCCTCGACGGCCCCCGTATCCGGGAGGTTCGGGATGAGGACGAAATCCAAGGCGACGATGACGATGAGGAAGACGATAAAGGAGACGTAGATGACGACGAGGTAGGTGAACATCTCCTGTCGCCGTTGGCGGCGGAGTCGCTTGTCCGCCCGAGCCTGTTCGGCGGCGATGCGGAGCACCGGCCCGATTTCGTTCGACGCCCGCATCGCGTTCGTGATGAGCGTGACGACCCGGGTGACGGAGGGTGTCCGAACGCGCGTCTCGAAGCGGTCCAGCGCCTGTGCGACGGTCGCTCCCCACTGGATGTCCCGCCAGATGCGGTCGACCTCCTCGTCGAGGGCGCCGATGTCGCTGCGCCGAACCCGGTCGAACGAGGAGACGACGGCGATACCCGCCTCGTTGAGACTCGCCAACCGTTCCAGCAGGTCGGGGACGGCGTCTTCGAGGCGCCGAAGCCGCCGTTGCTTGATTTCGTAGACAACCGCAAACGTCCCCATGAGGAAGATGCCCGCTTGTACCAGCAAATCGTCCAACAGTCCGAATTCGATGGTGCCGTCGACGACCACCGACGGCGCCCGATACGCCGTCACCAGCACCGCGATTGGAACCGTGACGACGAAGACGAGCGTCGGTCGCTGTATGACCGACTGCAGCGGAGCGGTAAGCGTCTCCCGAACCGCTCGGAGGCGGTCGTAGGCGCGCAGTCGCTCGTGGTTGCGTTCGGAGTTCGGATAGTTGTAGCCACCATCGGATTCGATGCCGACGTGTTCCGTCGTCACGTTCGACTCGGCTTGGAGGATTCGGCTGCTGCTCCCGGTCGTCTGTAGCGGTTGTAACACCTCGATGAGGTACGCGAGAAACAGGAGATTCCCCGCCGGAAGGACGACGTACGCGATTGCGCGCATGAGAAACAGCGTATCGCCCGCGGTCAACCCGATGATGAGGAGGATGGTGACCAAAAACAGCATCCCGGCGACGACGGTGGTGACGTACACCTCCGCGGTCGTTGCGAGCAAATCGAGGATTTCTTCCTGCTGTTCTTCGGCCTCCTCACGGTAGCGCTCGTACTGCTCTCTGAGGAACTCCGAGATGTTCCGGCCGCTCTGGAGGACACTCGAGAGGTTCTCCGCGAACTGCTCGAACTGCTCGGAGGGCGTCCGCTGGGAGAGGTCTCCGATTGCCGTCACGAGGTCGACGTTGAATAAGTCGATGTTGCGGACGGCGACGCCGACTTCGGCGGCCCCTTCACCGAAGACGCTCTCGTTTCGCGACAGCGCCCGCATCACGTCCGGAAACGCCATCCCGCCGCGGGTGAGGGCGTAGATGAACGCGACCATCCGTGGCATCCCGGCGTCTATCTGCCGGCGCCGCGCATCCGCCCGGAGCGACGGAAGCCGCCAGCGGACGGCGTAGGCACCGCCCGCAGCGAGTAACCCAACGAGGCTGCTCATCGCCAACAATACGGCGAACACGAAGCCGTCGAACACCTCGATTCCGAACGTCGCCCCCGGGAGCTGCGAGAGAAACGGCACGTCAGCGATGCCGTCGAAGAGACCCAACGAAGGTACGGTAATCGTCGTCGAAAGCCCCACCTCCCGAAGCACCGCCAACAGGCCGACGCCGACGTACACGCCGAGAACACCGCCGGCCATCGCCGAGCCGAAGATATACAGGTACGTCTTGGCGGTGTACTCCCGGTAGGGCGTTCCGATGGCTGCGCTGCGGAGCAACCGCTCGCGTTTGACACTCGGTTCGATGCTCTTGCCGTCGAACAGCCTGAAACTGGTTCGTGACAACAGCGCCGAGAGGCCCTCACTGTACGCCGCCGCGAGAAACAACCCCACGATTGCGAGCGCACCGAGCAGCGGGAGGAACTCCAGCATCTATTGACTCGGCGTCTCGACGGCGTTGGCGTCCAGTTGGTTCGTCTCGATTCGGTCGATGACTTCCTCTGGGGTCGCGTAGTAGCGGTTCACCATCGCCGTGAACTCCTGATACTGGTTTACCCCCTGCTCCCAGAGGTACTTCAGGAACGTCCGGCGGCGCTGCATCTCCCGGAGCAGTTCGGACTGGGACCAGCCTCGCTCCTCGCGTATCTCGTCGAGCAACTGCTTGTTCCCCTCCTGGAAGGAGTCGTTAGAGGAGTTCCACTCGTAGGCTCCGGTGTAGTCGAGTTCACCCGTCCGCTGGTCGATGCCCTCGATTTCAGCGATGGCGTCCACCCGGCGAACTCGCTCGCCGCCGAAGCGTGCGAGCGTCTGGACACACAAAACGTCCAGCGACTGAACCATCGGCCGCGGAACGTTGATGGGTTCGTTCTCCAGCCGGTTGATGACCGTCTGCACCGAGTCCGCGTGCATCGTCGACAGCGTCGTGTGGCCGGTGTTCATCGCCTGAAACAGCGTAATCGCCTCTTCGCCACGAACCTCGCCGACGATGATGTACTCCGGTCGGTGCCGGAGGGCACTTCGGAGCAGGTCGTACATCGTCACGTTCGAGGCTTCATCGAGGCGTTCGCGGGTGACTGACGACAGCCAGTTGTCGTGATACAGCGCGAGTTCCCGCGTGTCCTCGATGGTGATGAGTTTCGAACGGGGCGGAACGAACATCGAGATGGCGTTCATCGAGGTGGTTTTCCCCGATGCCGTCCCGCCGGCGAAGATGATGTTCTTGTTGTGTTCGATGGCCATCCACAGATACGCCATCTGGTGAAGCGAGTACGTGCCGAACTCCAGGAGGTCGATGGGCGTGAACGGTTCCTCGCTGTATTTCCGGATGGTGAACGCCGACCCGCGTGGCGTCACTTCCTTCCCGAGTGCCAACTCCGCTCGCGACCCGTCCTGGAGGGTCGTCTCGACGACGGGATTCCCCACGGAGATGTGTCGGCCGGCCTGCTGGGCCATGCGGACGACGTAGTTGTCGAGTTCCTCCTCGGCGAAGGAGATGTTCGTCTCGATGTCCTGATACTCGTCGTGGTAGGCGTACAGCGGGATGTCGTAGCCGTCACAGGAGATGTCCTCGATGGAGGGGTCGTGCATCAGCGGGTCGAGACGACCGAATCCCTGAAACCGCCGGTGTAAGTAGTAGTAGAGCCGATAGAATCCGGCAACGTCGATTTCTATGCCGTACTTTTCGAGGCGGGTCCGGAGTTCCTCGGCCAACACCTCCTCCGGGGTACCGTCTCGGGAGTGATACAACAGCGGCGTTCGAACGTCGTCGTACAGCGTCGAGAGGAGTTCGGCCTCGAACCGGTCGAGTTCCGGTTCGATGACGCGATAGAGGTGTTTGTCGTCGGTATCGCTGTAGGTCACGACTGCGTAGGCAAACGGCGCGTTCAGCCAGTACCGCTCGATTTCGCGGTCGTCGAACTGGCGATCACCGACGACTTCGTCGTGCCGGCCCGGTTGGTACTGCGTCGCTGGAATCCGGGAGCCGCTGAACGTCTCCGCCGTCCGACGGAGACTGTTGCGGATGGCGTCGAGCGGACCACCGGCTTGATTGCCTGACATTGGTTTAGTACCCTCCTAACGACAGTTATGACTCCGTTGTCGCCGGGTCGGCATAAAACCACGCTGCAACTCGCGGTGTGTCCCGGAATCGATGGGACACGAAACGTCGGACATCAGGTCCGTTCGACGACGAGCAACAACCCACCCAGCAGGTACATGAACAGGATTCCGATGGGAACCGTAATGCCGGCGAACCCGGTCAAAAGGAGATACGTCGACGCCGTCAACGGTACCGCGGAGAGAATCAGCAACGCCCCCATCAGACGAACGGGGTCGACCGGCGACTCGGCTTCGAGTCGTTCGTCGTAGACGTAGTAGACGGCGCTCAGCGCCAAGGCGACGGTGAAGACGGCGGCGGCGAGTATCCACAACTGGTAACCGAAGGCGACGCTCGCGTTATCCGGAAAGCCCGGCGCGCGATGGACGAGTAGATACGGTGTGTCGTACTGGCCGAAGTCGACGCCGGGGATGAACTGGAAGAACAGATAGAGGAAGTGGATGCGGTACAGTCGTAGACCGCCCTGACTCGCATACGAGACGCTCCACGGCAGCAGCGCACACAGCCACGCGGACAGTACCGCGAGTTCACCGGCGTACTCCGAGCGGACCCACATACCACCTCACCCACGCGGGGGCAAATAAAAGATACCGCATGGCAGTCGTCAACCACCGCCTCGCTCTCCGAAAATGTGCACCGAACGTCTGACGCTGGCGTTACGTTCATCACTACGGCGACCCTACGTCGTAGTAGCAAAGGGATGCGGCGTGACTACTTCACTCTGACCGTCGACGGGATGGACGCGGACGACCCACAGCGGCCGGTCGTCACGATTACCTACGAGGGACCGACCGGTCAGCTCGAATCGAGGTTGACCAAGGGCGACAGCGTACTCGAAAGCGACGAAATCGACGTCGCCTTCCGGCTCAAAGAGCCGCTGGACTCCGAGGAAGCCAACGGCGTCGTCGCCATCGCCGACCGCGTCACCGGCGAGTACGTCTTCGAACTCAACGCCACGGCCGGCGACGTGTTCTCCTTCGTCGAGGCCGCCCGCGAGTTCGGCCAGCGGAGCGACTCCGAGAGCCGCTACCGAATCGTCCTCGAAACCGAAGACGAACACCTCGCCACCTACGACAAGTCGACCCTACTCGTCTACGACGCCGATGGCGAACTCCTGCGCGGGCAGAGTCTGATTCCCAGCGGCGTCGAACTGTAACCGCCGAGGACGTTTTTACCCGGCGAGAAAGCGAACGAAGAGATTACTGGACGAGGCCGGCGACGACCCGCGATTCGGCCTTCCGGAGGTGTTCGTCAACCGTCGACGGCGCACAGCCGAGGTTGTCGGCGATGTCCTTGTGGGTGGCCCTGCGCGGAACGTCGTAGTACCCCTCCTCGATGGCCGTCTCGAACACTTCGAGTTGGCGGTCGGTCAACGGCGACAGCAGGTCTTCCGAGCCCGGAACGTACGTGCCGGCGTCGCCGACCGAGAATTCGAGCGAATCGGGTATCGAACCGAGTGCCCCACGGAGGTTTTCGTGTGTTCCAACGAGCGTCGCACGCAATTCGTCCCCGGTGAACTCCAGCGGCGTGTCGATGATGAGCGCGTACTCGTGGGCGATGTCGAGCAGGGCGTTGCCACGGGTCGTCGAGTCGGCCTGAATAAACGCGTGATACCCCTCTCCGACGATGTCGACGACCTCGTGGTCGTGGACCGACGGTTGGTCGTCGAGTGCGTCCCCGAAGGCGTCGCCGTCCCCGACGACGCGGTACAGCAGTACGGTCGTCCCGTCGGCGCGGGAATCGACGTGTAAAAGCGACTCCCGAGAGACGGCGTCGTGGCCGGCCACGAACTCATCGATGGGGTGAATCGCTCGTTCCGTGGGTGAGATATCGAGTTTGAGGTATTTCATGGGGTCTCCGCTCTATCAGATTCGGGACCGTGTTTGGGATTTAAGCTTCTGACAAAACCATCCAAACGACCCCGGCATCGGGAAACGCAGAGCGGAAACGCTTTTGGGACGGGTCACCGAGTGGCCCGTATGGACTGGCCCCACGACCCCGACGGCGAGGAAGGCTCCGAGGGGATGCGCAAGTACGGGCAGGCGATACTCGCGAAGAAACTGGACGAAGAGGGAGACTTCCCCCTCTCGAAAGCCGACTTCGTCGAGGAACACGGCAACGAGCCGGTTCGACTGAACCACGAACGCGTCGTCAGCGTCGAGGACATCTTCGAACACGTCGAGGAAGACGAGTTCGAGGACATCGTCGCGTTCCACAAGGCCGTCGGTCGCGCGATGCGTTCGGCCGGCATGTGGGAAGTCGAGCTCTCGAAGGGCGTCTAACGTCGGCGACGCCCCCGTTTTCTCCGAGGCATGCCACGACGCTAGCACTGCCGTCGTGGATGGTAAGGCAAATACCGGCGCGTCGAGAACCCTCGGGCGTGACGAACACGCAGGTAACGCTCATCCAGATAGACAACTACGGACCGTGGACTGTCACGCCGGAGCCGCGGCGCGAAGTCGACCTCCAGACGCTGCAGTCGCGACTGTACGCCGACCTCTCGCAGTTGTTCGGCAACCGCGAAGGCTACGTCTTCTTCACCCGCTTCGACAACATGGTCGCGGTGACGAACGGCCTCGATGCCGACGACCACGCCCTGATTCAGGAATCCGTCGGAAACCGCTATCCGGTGTCGATTAGCCTGAGTACCGCCGTCGACGCTGCGCCGGCGGAGGCCCTCGGGGTCGCGACGGACCAACTGCAGGACGCCGGCAGCGCACAGGACCGCGGTCGGAGAGAGGTGCTCCGCGGCGACACGCTCGCTGACGACGACCGGACCGACGACGACGTCCAAATCGCTCACTTCGACGTCAACGACGCAACCGGGAAGTACACCGACCGCCTCAACGAGTTCGACTCCTTCATCAACATCGAACAGGGGTACGCAGAGCTGATGCGCTACATGCGGAAAGCACACGACTCGCTTTCGTTCTTCGTCGGTGGCGACAACATCATCGCCGTCTGCGATGCCGTCGACCGCGAGGGATACGCCGACGCCATCGAACACGTCCACGAGACCGTCGGGGTCGACCTGAAGGTCGGCGTCGGTACCGCCAGAACCGCCCAGTCGGCCGGCATGGCCGCCAAACACGCCCTTGAGACGTGTCGCGAGGAGAACACCGACGTGGAGTTCGGCCACTAATCACGGCTGTATCGCCGATAGTACTCCGCACATTGGACGACAGAACCACGGTAGAGGGGCGCATCTTTATAACGTATCAGTTTATATAAGAACCCGGTATGCAACGCAACGTACAACGGCGTGACGTGTTGAAGGGTGTTGGTGCAGCGGGTGCCACCATTACCCTCGCTGGCTGTCTCGGAGGCAACGGTGGCGGTAACGGCAATGGGAACGGCAACGGAAACGGTGGCCGAGCGCTCAAGCAGGGCGTCCTCCTGCCGCTGACCGGTGACCTCAGTAACCTCGGTCAGCCGATTCGCGACGGAGCCATTCTTCCGGCCGCCGAACTCGAAGGGGCGACCAACTACACTATCGACATCCAAGAGGAGGACACGGAGACGAACCCACAGGCGGGTATCTCCGGTGCTGACGCGCTCGTCGACGCCGGTTATCCGGCCGTCACGGGACCGGCGTCTTCCGGTGTGAACATCCAGGTAACCAAGCAGTCGCTCATTCCGAACTCGACGGTCGGCGTCTCGCCATCCTCGACGGCACCGGCCGTCACGAACCTCGACGACGACGACTACATCTTCCGAACCTGCCCCTCCGACGCCCTGCAGGGACAGGTCATTGCCCAAGTCGGTTCCGAGGAACTCGGCCAAAGCGACGCCGCGACGATGTACGTCAACAACGACTACGGCCAGGCGCTGTCGGAGTCGTTCACTGCCACCTTCGAAGAGGAGTACGACGGGGAAGTGAAGCAGCAGGTTTCCTTCGAACAACAGCAGAGTTCCTACTCCTCTCAGTTGGAGTCGGCGCTCAACGACAGCCCCGGAATGCTCGTCGTCATCGGCTACCCCGAATCCGGCAACCAGCTGTTCCGAGACTACTACAGCGACTTCGACTCCGGCGAGGACATCGTCGTCACCGACGGTCTCATCGACAACGAACTCCCGGACAACGTCGACAACGACATGGGCAACGTCACGGGGACGGCACCGAAGTCCAGCGGTCCCGGGCGGGAGGACTTCGACCAGCTCTACGAGGACGAATACGATCGCGCCCCCGGCGTCTTCAACGCCCACGCCTACGACGCGACGGCTGTCTGTCTGCTCGCCAACGTCTACGCGGGTGAAAACAGCGGGGAGGCGATTCGCGACAACATGCGAGCCGCCGCCAACCCCGAAGGCGAGGAGTTCGGTCCCGGCGAACTCGCGGAGGCCATCGAGGCCGCCGACGCCGGTGACGAGATTAACTACCAAGGCGCCTCATCGTCGGTCGACTTCGACGATAACGGCGACATGACTGCCGTCTCATACGGTATTTACGAGGTCGAGGACCGCGACTTCACCGAAGTCGACAGCGTCAACTTCGGCGGGTAATCCCGGAACACAAAAACCGACTTTTTCCGAGCGACAACGTCGCGAGAGCGTACTATCCGCCCAGGAACTCCTGTCGGACCTGCTGGTCGTTCAGGAGTGCCTCACCCGTGTCCATGAACCGGTTCTGCCCTTGAACGAGCACGTAGCCGCGGTCACAGCGACGTAGCGCCTCCTTGGCGTTCTGTTCGACCATTAGGACGGCCGTTCCCGCCTCGTTGATGCGGTCGATGCGGTCGAACATGTCGTCGACGAGGTCGGGCGCCAACCCCGCCGAGGGCTCGTCGAGCATGAGCAAATCGGGGTCCAACATGAGCGCTCGCCCCATCGCGAGCATCTGCTGTTGGCCGCCCGACATCGTGCCGGCCTTCTGTCCCTTGCGCTCTTCGAGGATGGGAAACCGCTCGAACACCTCGTCGAGGCGCTCCTGCGGCACCTCGTCGAGGATGTACGCCCCCATTTCGAGGTTCTCCAGCACCGACAGCGACGAGAAGATATTGTCGGACTGGGGAACGTATCCCAATCCGAGGTGGATGATGTCCTCCGGCATCCGACCGGTGATGTCGCTGCCGTCGAACTCGACGGTACCGCCCATGACGTTCGTGAGCCCGAATATCGACTTCATCACCGTCGACTTCCCGGCACCGTTGGGGCCGACGATGGTGACGTATTCGCCGTCCTCGACGTTCATGTCGACCTCCTCGAGGATTTTGAGGTCACCGTAGCCGGCATCGAGGTCGCCAACCTCCAGGAGGCTGTCCTCGGACGTGGTGAAGTTCGTCGCGTTGACATCCGCGTCGGTTACGTCGCGTTGGTCGCCGGTACCCGAACTCATACGTCCTCACCCAGGTATGCCTCGATGACCTGTTCGTTGTTCTTGATGTCCTCGGGTTCGCCCTCCGCGAGGAGTTTGCCCTGATGCATGACGATGACGCGTTCGCAGTTCTCCATGATGAGGTCCATGTCGTGTTCGACGAGCAGGAACGTGTATCCCTGCTCGCGTAAGTCGTGTACTCTGTCGAGTAGTTTCTCCTCCAGCGAGGGGTTGACGCCGGCGAACGGTTCGTCCAACAGCAGCATCTCAGGGTCGACCATCAGCGCACGCGCGAGTTCGAGCAGTTTCCGCTGGCCGCCCGAGAGGTTGCCCGCGTACTCCTCGGCGAGGTGGTCGATTTCGAAGAACTCCAGGGTTTCCCAGACTTCCTCTCGGAGGTCGGTTTCCTGGGCGACCACGTCGTCGCGGAGACCGGGCGTGACCGCGTTCACCAGTTTCTCGCCCCGCTGCCCGCGAGGGGCGAGCATCAGGTTTTCGAGGACGGTCATCTCTTCGAGTTCTCGGGCAATCTGGAACGTCCGAACGAGACCACGGTTGGCGATTTCGTACGGCTTCAGGCCGGTGATATCCTCGCCTTGGAACAGCACCGCGCCCCCGTCGGCGTCGTGGACGCCCGTGATGCAGTTGAACGTCGTCGATTTGCCGGCGCCGTTGGGGCCGATGAGTCCGGTCAGCGACCCCTCCTCGACTTCGAAGGAAACGCCGTCGACGGCGGTGATGCCGCCGAATCGCTTTTCGAGTCCCTGAACCCGAAGTGGGAGTCCCCGCGGCGTCTCTTGGGCCGCCCGCTCGATGTCGCTGTCTTCGACCTCGGGTAGTTCGTCGGGGTCTTTACCCTGCGGGGCCGGTGTGTCGGTGGCGTCACTCATCCGACTCACCTCCGTCGGCCGCTGCCGACTCCCGATTCCGCGTCGTGCGGTCGCTGAGGTCGACACTCGAGGCGATTTCTTTCCGGTGGCCCAAGAGGCCATCCGAGCGGTTCTGCATCAGATACACCAACACCGCCCCGAGGAAGACGAACTTCAGCGTCGAGACGTTGTCGATGGTGTAGCCGAGCCACGCCAGCGGGTTCAACGACACCACGGCGGCGTAGAACGTGGTCGGCGACGGGAGCGACCCGAAGGCCGACGTGACGAGCGCCTCGACGATGCGGGCGAGTTGCCGGGGCCCCTCGAAGAGGAACGCGGCGAAGACAGCCCCGCCGATGACGCTGCCGGTGTTGGAACCGGCGCCGCCGACGATGAGCGCCGTGAAGATGTAGAAGGTCACTATCGGTCGGAACGTGTTGGGGTTGACGAAGCCGAACGAACCCTGCCAGAGGATGCCGCCGAGACCCATCAGCGCACAGCCGACCATGAACACCTTGACTTTGAACCAGCGGGTGTCCTTGCCGAGCGATTGGGCGACGAGTTCGTCCTCCCGAATCGCCTTCAGGACGCGCCCGAACGGCGAGTTGCCGATACGGACCAACAACACGTAGTACAGCGTCACGACGACGACCAGCAGGAAAAACGAGTACGTGGCGCCGTCGACGACGCTGGAGTTGACGCCGACCGACTCGGCGGCAGCGTAGACGGCCGACCCCAACGCGTTGGGGTCTCCGCTCGGACCGTACAGCAGGTCACCCAGCGACGTGGTCGAATAGAGGAAATCAGCGGGCGAGGACGTCGGCGTGTTGATGCCCTGTCCACCACCCGTGCCGAACTGGATGCCGAAAATATCGACGACGTTGTAGCCGCTCGCTTCGGGGTCCTGCACCGTTCCGGCGAAGTAACTCGCGTTGAGCACGAGGCGGATGATTTCGGAGAAGCCGACGGTGACGATTGCGAGGTAATCCGCATCGAGTTGCAGCGCCGGAAGCGCCGCGAGTCCGCCGACGATGGCGGTGATGGCGACGGCGCCGACGATTGCGACCGGAATCGGGAGTCCGAGGCCGGGCGGCGAACCGGTCGTCGGGGCCGCCAGAATCGACATCGAGTAGACGCCGACGGCCATGAATCCGGCGATACCGATGTTGAACAGGCCGGTGTATCCCCAATGGAGGTTCAACGCCAGGGCCATGATGGCGTACACCGCGATGAGGAAGGTGAGGTTCTGGAGGCTGTTTGCGACCGCTGGCAGTATCGCCGCGTTGTTCGTGACCGCGAGGAACGTTTGGGCGAGGACGTAGAGTAGGTAAGTAAAAACCAGGACGCCGGCGATGAGTTGGGTGTCGCTTTCTTTGACGGAGTCGGGAACGGCTCCCCACGCGCGTTGTGCGACGCTCATGCTGTTTTCACCCCGCCGAAGAGACCTTCGGGTCGGTACAGCAACACGAGAATCATCACGGAGAACGCCGCCACGCGAGCGAAGTCGGAGGGAATCCACACGAGCGAGATGCGGGAGGCGATGCCGATGATGATGCCGCCGGCCATCGCACCGTAGACACTCCCGATACCGCCCAAGATGACGCCAGCGAAGATGAGAAGGAGGAGCCGCCAACCTATGTTGAAACTGAGCGTTCCGCGTTCGAGGACGATGAGGAAGCCCGCGATGCCGGCGAGTGCGCCGCCGATAATCCACGTCGCGCGGATGACTCGTTCGGTGGGAATACCGGTGACCTGTGCGAGGTCCTTGTTGTCGGCCATCGCACGCATTGCTTTGCCGAGTTTCGTCCGCTGGAGCAGGAAGTGAATGCCGAACATCAACACGATGGCTGCGACGATGAGCGTCCCTTCGTGGAGGTTCAGCGGAATCGTCCCATCACCAGTCGGAATCGACACCTGTGGAATCGAGCCGGTAGCGGTCACGCCCCGCGAGCCGGTCCCGAAGATGAACACGATGGCGTAGCGAAGTGCCAGCGCGACCCCAATGGACGCGATGAGGAGTGGGATGCCACCCTTGTCACGCATCGGTCGGTACACGATACGGTCGAGGAACAGGGCGGTGGCTACGGCCCCGAGTCCCGCGAGGATGATGCCGACGACGATTGCCAGTGGCGAACTGAACGCCGAGACGAGCGATGGCGCCTGAATCATTAGGAGTCGGCCGATGGGTTCCTCGACACCCAACGTGAACGCGCCGACGAGGTACGCCGCAATCCAGCCGCTGAACGCGCCGGTGGTGACGTAGTCGCCGTGTGCGAAGTTCGCGAAGTTGAGAATGCTGTAGGTCATCGAGAGTCCGACGCCGGCGAGACCGACGACGAGGCCGACGATTAACCCGTCGAGAAGGAATCGACCGAACGTAGAGACGGCGAGCGTTCCGCCGATAACCTCTACGCCCATCAGTTCGACCGGGACGTTCGCAAGCCGTAACACGAGGTCGACGAACAGATACAGGAGTGCGACCCCGAGTAGGGCCACTGCCGGTCGTTCGATGAGGAGCCGTCTACCACCCGAGTATGTCTCAGCTACGTCCATGACTCTGTTTCACGCAGTACCTTCGGAATCGGAGCACTAAATAAACCGGCGGTACCGACCAACGCGGTTGTAATGAACCCTCGGAGATGGACGGCAGTCGACGGTACTCGACGGCAACAGACGACGCCGGCAGCGAGTGGGGTTGGGGGAGAACAAAACGCCTATGCGGGCGCCGTGGGCACGGGGAGGTATGATACGGACGCTCGACGACCTCGACGCCGAGGGGAAGGCGCTCGGGGTTCGCGTCGACATCAACAGTCCGCTCGACGAGGGTGGACTCGCCGACGACGCCCGAATTCGCGCCCACGTCGACACCATCGAGGAGCTGTGTCGCCGTGGTGCGCGCGTCGCCTTGCTCGCCCACCAGGGTCGACCCGGCGGCGAGGACTTCTCGGACCTCTCGACCCATGCCGAGCGGTTGGACGACCTCCTCGAAGTGCCGGTCGGCTACTGCGACGCCACGTTCACCGCGGCCGCACGCGATCGCGTCGCCGACCTCGATGACGGCGAGGCCGTCCTCCTTGAGAACACGCGCTTTTACTCCGAGGAGTACATGTCCTTCGACCCCGCGGAAGCCGCCGAGACGTATCTCGTCGAGAAACTCACCCCCGCACTCGACGCCTACGTCAACGACGCCTTCGCGGCCTCTCACCGTCGGCAACCCTCTATCGTCGGCTTTCCGAAAGTACTCCCCTCTTATGCCGGCCGCGTCATGGAACGCGAACTGGACGTGCTCGGCAACATCTCCGAGAGCCCGGAGCCACGCGTGTACGTCCTCGGCGGTGCGAAGGTGGACGACTCCATCGAAGTCGCTCGGTCGGTGCTCGAACGGGGCCTCGCCGATGCGGTGCTCACCGCCGGCATCGTCGGCAACGCCTTCTTACTCGCCGACGGCGTCTCTCTCGGGGCGGCCTCGGCGGCCGTCGTCAACGAGCGGAGCCACGAAGCCGTCAAGGGCGCTGGCGACCTGCTCGACGACTTCAGCCACCGCATCTACATGCCACGGGACGTGGCAATCGAACGCAACGGCGAGCGCGTCGAACTCGACCTCGAGGACCTCCCTGCCGAGAACCCCGCGATGGACATCGGTGCTCGAACGCTGGCGGCCTACGCTGACATCCTCGAAGACTCTGGGACAGCCATTCTCAACGGTCCCGCGGGCGTCTACGAGGACGAACGCTTCGAGGTGGGCACCCGAGAACTGTACACCGCATCCACACGCTCGGAGATGAGTATCGTCGGCGGTGGCGACACGGCCGCTGCGCTGCGGCGACTCGGCGTCGATGGGTTCGACCACGTCTCGACCGGCGGCGGCGCCGCACTCAACATGCTCACTGGCGGGTCGCTCATCGGCGTCGACGTGTTGAACGACCAGTCGTGACCGGGGCGTGTCCGTCGGACGTGACCGTCGGTGGTGCCGAAAGCGACGACGCCGCCCGACTGGCCGATATCTGGGTCGACCTCGCGACGGACCAGCGGGCACACGGTTCGAATCTCCTTCCGGCGGAGAACCGCAACCGAGTCCGCGAAGCGATGCTCCAGCACGTCGTCACGGATACGGTTCTGGTGGCTCGACGAGAGGGCGCCATCGTCGGATTCGTCACGTTCGGGCGGGAAACCGAACACTACGAACAGGACGTCCACCGCGGCGTCGTTCACAACATCTACGTCACCGAGGGCAACCGCGGGGAGGGAATCGGGACCGCACTGCTCGCCCGCGCGGAGGCGGCGCTTTCGGAGATGGGCGTCGACGCCGTCGCGCTGCAGTCGATGGCGAAAAACGACGCCGCCCGTCGGTTCTACCGACGGCACGGATACCACCCCCACCGAATCGAGTTCGAAAAGCCGACCGAAAGCGACACTCTCACTACGGGCGACGAATAAGACGCGAATGCGCCAGGGGAGCTTGGGTGGTTCAAGCACCCGACTTGTAATCGGGAGTTCGAGGGTTCAAATCCCTCCCCTGGCTCTTTTGACGGGACGAAGCGACATCGGAAAGCCACAGCTCGGGAAGTAACGGAGCGAGGACCGCGAACGGAGGCGGACCGGCTCCGGGCGAACCCGGAGCGGTCGGACGCCGACGGCAGCACGACGGTGGTAATGGTTATCCGTAGTGTCGGCGCCCATCGTTCATTAGGACCCGGGCAGCCTAATTCCCTTGCCACGTATTGACGGGTGCTTAAACGTATCTGCTCGGTCAGGGCGGAACCGGACCGGTTTTGAACGCGGCCGACGGAATCGACGGTATGACAGCGGACGACGACGAACCGGAGATACCCATCGTCTGTTCGGACTGCGGGACGCGGACGAAGATACCGTTCTCGGAGGTCGAAGACGCGGTCGCACGCCACAACGAACAGCTACACGGCGGCGACGCCGTCGCGGAGGTCGACCCCGACGTGTTCGACCAACTGGCCGACTACGTCGCCGACGACCTCGGATTGTTGGAGTAGTCGGGTCGGTTGCTCCTCGGCCGTTCTCAGGCCGTGAAAACGCGAGAGACCCTTAACGGACTCCGGAACCAATCGTCGCGTATGCATCTGGCGGCGAAGGCTGGGTTGTTCGTGCTCACGGCCGTGGTCGTAGCGTCGGTCCTCCTCGCGGTGACGTATCTCGGAACGACGCTCTCCTGAAAACGGGGCCCGTTAAGCGGTCACGTCGGCGAGCGTCTGGACGCCCCGGATTTCGAATCTGGCGCCGCCGTTGGCACCCTCGGTTGCGGAGATTTCCCAGCCATGGGCCTCGGCGATGCTCTGGACGATAGCGAGGCCGAGTCCGGTGCCGTCGTCGCCGGTCGTGTAGCCGGCCTCGAAAATCTCGTCGCGTTTGTGTTCGGGGATTCCGGGGCCATCGTCTTCGACGTAGAATCCCTCGTCGTCGAGCATGCCGACGTGTATCGTGGCGTCGTCACCGCCGTGTTCGATGGCGTTTCGGAAGAGGTTCTCGAACAGTCGCCGGAGGCGTTCGCTGTCGGCGGTCACGGCCGGCAGATCGTCGTACTCGACCTCTGCCCACATCTCGTCGAGGCTTCCCCACGCGAGTTGGACGACCTCTTCGAGTTCGACGCGCTCGAACTCGTCGACGTCCTTGCCCTGTCGGGCCAGCGTCAACACTTCCTCGATGAGCCGTTCCATCCGTTCGAGTGACTCCTCGGCGGTTTCGAGTTGGTCGGCGTCGTCTTCGCGGCTCTTTGCCATTCCGATGTTGCCGATGGCGACGTTCAGCGGATTCCGGAGGTCGTGGCTGACGACCGACGCGAACGCCTCCAGTTGCTTGGTTCGCCGTTCGAGTCCTTCGATGTGTTCGCGCTCCTCGCTGCGGTCGGCGAGAACGAGGACGTAGCCGAGCAGCGACTCCTCGCCTTCCACCGCCGAGAGGGTGCCCGACCCGTAGAACGTCGTTCCGTCGGCGCGCAGGAACGCGCCGTCGAGATCGACGCCGTCGGTTCGGAGCGCCCGCTGGAGGTGCTGTTTGGCCTCCTTGTCATCGTCTTCGGGGTACAGCGCATCGAGCCGAGCGCCGACGATATCGGCATTGGCGTATCCGAATATCTCGGTGGCACCGTCGCTCCACTCCTCGATGTACCCTTCGGGGTCCAGTCGGGCGACGGCGAATCCGTGTGCGGTGTCGAGCGTCTCTTCGGCGACCGTTACCCGTTCGGAGAGGTCTTCGACGGTGTTTCTGCGCCTGGTGTCGACGAACGCGGCGGCGGCGGCGCCCGCGGTGCCGACCGAGGCGACGGCAGCGACGACCAAAAGCGGGTCCAGCGGGGCGCCGAACGCCCGGGTTCGAAGCAACACGGCATCTGCCGCCCCACCGACCGCGATACCGCCGACGACGGTCCACAGGAGGATGCGACCCGCGTCGCCGGAGAGCGTGGTGACGCGGTAGCCCAGCGTCAACAGCACGCCGCCGGCGAGAAACATCGGTGCGAGCGCGAGCACGAAAATCGGGTCGATAGTCTCGGCGGCCGTGGCTCGCTGTCCAGCCACGCCGATGGCGACGACGCCACCGAGCGCCAGCAGGATACCGACCGGAACTGCATCCAAAGAGCGTCCCATCGAGACGTGTTTCCGAGCCCATACGGTATAATGGCTCGCATCAGATAGCGATTCGACCCGGTCTCCAAGCGGTCGAAAGGGCTTTTCGCCACCGGGTTCCTCCAACGGTATGGTTGAACCGACGGTCCAGTTGGTCGCCGCCGTCGCGGTGGGAGCCCTCGCCGTGGGTGTCGCCGGCTGGGTGAAGAGCCTCCCCATCTCGGAGGCGACGGTCCCCGCGACGGGACCGTGGACCGTCGCTGCCGGCGGTGTCGTCGTCGCCGCAGAAGTCGGCGTCTACGACGGAGTGCCGTACGTCACGGTACCGACGCTGTTGGTGAGCCTTCTCGTCGTCGCGCTGGGAATCTGGCTTGCCTTCACCGGAATCGCGCAACTTCGGAAGCGACCACACAGCGAGCGCTATCTCGCGGCGTCGGGAACCGGCACAGCGGTGGTCGTCGTCGGTTCGCTGTTGTTCACCGCATCCGACGTGACGCCGGTGCGTCTCGCATGGATTGCGTTGGCCGTCGTCGTCGCCCCCGTCATCGCCGTCGGACCCTACTTCGTGCTGTCGTTGGTCTACACCGACGCAGTCGCCCGGCTTCGGTTCGCGGGGCTGTACGCGGTCACAGCCGTCGTCTTCGATGGCGTCGCCTCGGCCATCGCCACGGAGACGCTCGGAACCGGCCGTGAAGCGCTCGTGACCTCGGGACTGTCCCTCGCCGTCGGGACGGTCAGGGTCTCGCCGTCGGGCTGGCAACTCCTCGCGGCACACGCACTGGTCGGCGTCGTCGCCGTCGCGGCTCTCGGCCGAATCGGACGGTGGCGACTCGGCGTGGGCTACGCCGGCACAGCCGTCCTGTCGGTCATTGCGTTGGGATCCGGGACGGCCGTCCTGCTTACGTCGGCGTTGTTCGGATAGTGACTCATTATCCGTGGTGGCGTCGATGGGGCGGTTTCTTGACCGCGGCGACCGATGCAGCGACAACGCATGCAGATACGAGATTCGGTCGGAACCGGGTTCGCGCTCCTCGTCGGGGCGTTGGTCGGCGTCGTCCTCTCGGCGCCCGCCCTGCCACGGACGGTTCCGTTCGGCGTGACCACGGTCACGGTGAGTCCTGCGAGCGCCGCGCTGTTGGCCGGGTCGTTCGTGGTCTTGGTCGTTCCGATGGTTATGCTCCTGCTGTACTTGCTCGTCGCCGGAAGCGAACGATGACGCGGGCGCGAAGCCTCGGACTCTTCGTCGCGCTAGCGGGACTGTGGGGTCTGTCCTTCCCGGCGATTCGTGCCGGCCTGTCGTCGCTGCCGCCGCTTTTGTTCGCTGCGGTCCGATACGATGTTGGTGGGGTGCTCCTTTTGGCCTTCCTCGTCATCCGTGGCATCGAGTGGCGACCGCGGACACGGGAGGACGGCCTCGCCATCCTCGTCGCCGGGGCGTTTCTCATCGCTGGCAACAGCCTGCTGTTCGTCGGCCAGCTTTCGATACCCAGCGGTATCGCCTCGATTCTGTACGGTCTCATCCCCATCTTGACGACGGGGTTCGCCGCGGCGTTCCGCCCGGAGGAACCAATCGGCATCCGACGAATTGCCGGCGTGGTCGTCGGCCTCCTCGGTGTCGCCGTTATCGCCCGACCGGACCCCACGAACCTCCTCACTGGCGAACTCGTCGGGATGGCGTTCGTCGTCGCCGCGGCCGGAAGCGTCGCGTTGGGGAGCGTCCTCCTGCGGGCTCGGCGTCCGACGCTCGGCACCGCCGGAATGACCGCGTGGGCGATGGTCGTCGGCGGCCTCATGCTCCACGGTGGAAGCCTCGCCGTCGGTGAGCGTGTCGCGGACGTGACGCCGTCGCTCGTCGCAATCGGCGCCGTCGTCTACCTCGGCGTCTTCGCCAGTGCCATCGCCTACGTCATCTACTTCACGTTGCTCGCTCGCTTCGGTCCGCTGGAAATCAACCTCGTCTCCTACGTCGTCCCGGTGTTCGCGACGGCAGGGGGCGTCGTCCTGCTCGACGAGACGGTGTCGCTGCCGATGATCGGTGGATTTGTCCTCATTACGGCCGGCTTCGTCGTTCTAAAGGCTCGAACCATCGCTGAAGAACTCGGTAGACAAAGGTGAGTATCAACCGCGAACAGCGAACTACTCGAGGAGTCTAAAGTCGTTGCTGCCACACTGGCAGTTGGGGTTCCCGACAGCGTGGACGCTCCCACCAGGTCTGACTTCCACCGGTTGGATGGAATCGCAGTTCTCACAGATGCCGATTCCATGCCTCGCTTCGTCGGTACTCGACATACGCACATCAACTCGGTCCGCCATCTAAGTGATGTGTTATCATACACCGTCCGAGTCCGGCAGAAAATTTAAATAACAGAATGGACTCCCGGAAAACTCGGGGCGAAAAAGAACGGAGAACTGCTGCCTCAGTCGAGAACGACCAGCGGGTCGCCCTGATTAACCGACTGTCCCTCCTCGATGGCGACCTCCTTGACCGTGCCGCCGAGTTCGGCGATGACGTCGTTTTCCATCTTCATCGCTTCCAGCACGCAGATGACGTCACCGGATTCGACGGTGTCGCCCTCCGCGACGTTCACTTCGAGGATGGTTCCCTGCATCTCGGCGTTGACGACTTCGCCCTCGGCGGAAACGGCGGGGGCGCTGCCGCCGCCACCGCCTCCGCCACCGCCTCCGCCGCCACCGCCGCCTCCGCCAGCGGCGCCCGGTGCGGGACGGGCCGCGGCCATCTCGGCGCGCTCTTCGAGGTTCACCTGGAAGCGCTTGCCGTTGACCTCGACGGTGAACTCACGCTCGACGACCTCCTCGTCGGTCTCGCTTTCGGTGTCACCGGTGCCCCACTTCTCTTGGGCCTCGTCGAGGCGGTCGCGGTCGAGGTGGTGGTCGAGATACTTCGTCGTGTGGGTGCCCGCGGTGAACTCCTCGTCTTCGAGCATCAGCCGGTGGAACGGGATGATGGTCGGGATGCCCTCGATGTCGTACTCGGCGAGTGCCCGCGCAGAGCGGGCGAAACACTCCTCGCGGTCCTCGCCGTGGACGATGAGTTTCGCTATCATCGAGTCGTAATCGGTGACGAGGTCGTCGCCCTGTCGGGCCGCGTCGTCGAGTCGAACGCCGATACCGCCCGGCGGGTCGTACACTTCGAGTTCCCCACCCGACGCGGGGGCGAAGTCGTTGGCCGCGTTCTCGGCGTTGATGCGGTACTCGATGGCGTGGCCTTCGAGTTCCACGTCGTCCTGTTCGAAGGTCAGCTCCTCGCCAGCGGCGACCCGCAGTTGCCACTTGACGATGTCGATGCCCGTCAACTCCTCGGTGACACAGTGTTCGACCTGAATCCGAGTGTTGACTTCGAGGAAGTAGAAGTTCGCGTCCGGACCGAGCAGTTCGCCGTCCTCGCGGTCCTCTTCCTCGACGAGGAATTCGAAGGTGCCGGCGTTGTAGTAGTCGGCCTCGTCGGCGCCGCGGCGGGCGGCCTCGCCGATTTTCTCTCGGAGTTCATCCGAGAGTGCCGGCGAGGGCCCCTCCTCGATGACCTTCTGGTGGCGGCGCTGGAGCGAACAGTCACGCTCGCCGAGATGGCGGACGTTGCCGTGTTCGTCGGCGAGAATCTGTACCTCGATGTGTCGGGGTTCCTCGAGGTACCGCTCGAGGTACACCGAATCGTTGTCGAAGTACGCCTCGCCCTCTCGCTTGGCGGTTTCGAGTTGCTCCTCGGCCTCGTCGGGGTCGCGGACGATTTTCATCCCGCGGCCACCACCGCCGCCTTCGGCCTTGATGGCGATGGGGTAGCCGTTCTCCTCGCCGAACTCGTGGACCTCCTCGACGGTGTCGACGGGGTCGGTCGTCCCGGGGACGATGGGCACGTCGGCAGCGTCCATCACCTTCCGGGCCTTCGTCTTCTCGCCGGCCTGCTCCATCGACTCCGAGGACGGGCCGACCCACGTGATGCCTTCGGTCTCCTCTACCTTTCCGGCGAACTCGGCGTTCTCCGCGAGGAACCCGTAGCCGGGGTGGATGGCGTCGGCGTCGGCCTTCTCGGCGGCCTCGATGACGCCCTCGTGGTCGAGATACGAATCGGCTGCCCGGGCGGGACCGATGTTGTACGCTTCGTCGGCGTAGCGGACGTGGCCGCTGTGTTTGTCGGCGTCGCTGTAGACGGCGACGGTGTCGACACCGAGGTCGTCGCAGGCGCGCATCACGCGCACCGCGATTTCACCCCGATTGGCGACGAGTACCTTATCGAACATCGTATACTGGTCCACCGACGGAGAACTTGTCATTCTATCGGTTTTCACGATTTTCAACACCACACTAATTTATCGTTTATTTGCGTACACCGCATCGACTACGGTGGTTTACGCGACCCCTGTGTCGGTGTGTCGAAGGTCTGTCAGCGTACGAACAGTCAGCGGAACGGCATCCGTTCGGTGCGGCCGGCGGCGCTCCAGGCGTCGTCGGGAGCCCCCGCCGGCGTGCGGATTCGACGGCCCTGCAAGGAATCGACGCGGCCGCTGAATCGCCACCGCCGGTCGTTCCAGTCGGTCGTTTTCTCGTCCTCGCCGTCTTCGGCCGCGTTGACGTGAGCGCGGATGACGGCGGCGATGGCGGCGGCCTCGTCCTCGTTGGCGTCGTCGGGAACGTTCAGACGCATGCTCACAGCGGGATGTTGCCGTGTTTGCGGTCCGGCGTGTCCTTGCGTTTGGATTCGAGCATCTCCAAATCACGGATGAGTCGCGGCCGCGTCTCCTTCGGTTCCAACACGTCGTCGACGAAGCCCCGTTCGGCCGCCGTGTAGGGGTTGGCAAACTGGTCGCGATACTCGTCGATGAGTTGCTGACGCCGGGCCTCCACGTCGTCGGCGGCCGCCAGTTCGTCGTCGTAGAGGATGTTGACCGCACCCTTCGGCCCCATCACCGCGATTTCTGCGGTAGGCCAGGCGTAGTTCACGTCGGCTTCCAGATGCTTCGAGGCCATCACGTCGTAGGCACCGCCGTAGGCCTTCCGTGTGATGACGGTCAAAAGCGGCACCGTCGCCTCGCTGAAGGCGTACAGCAACTTCGCGCCGTGTTTGATGATGCCACCGTGTTCCTGGTCGGTGCCGGGCATGAAGCCCGGAACGTCGACGAATGTGACGATGGGAATGTTGAACGCATCACAGAACCGGACGAATCGGCCGCCTTTCAGCGAGGCGTCGATGTCCAGCGTGCCGGCGTTCACGCGCGGTTGGTTGGCGACGACGCCGACCGAGCGGCCGTCGAGGCGGCCGAACCCGGTGACGAGATTGCGGGCGTACCCCTCCGCGACTTCGAAGAACGAATCCTCGTCGACGACGCGGTCGATGACGTCGACGATGTCGTAGGGTTTCTGCGGTTCGGCGGGCACCACGTCGGCCAACTCTTCGTCGCGGCGCTCGGGGTCGTCCCACGGTTCGACCCGCGGTGGGTCCTCGACGTTGTTCGAGGGAAGATACGACAACAGATACCGAATGTCGTCGAGGGCCTCCTTCTCGGCGGCCGACGAGAAGTGTGCGACGCCGGATTCCTTGGTGTGCGTAGAGGCGCCGCCCAACTCCTCGAAGCCGACCTCCTCGCCGGTGACCGTCTCGATGACGTCCGGGCCGGTGATGAACATGTGGCTGGTCTCTTCGACCATGAAGATGAAGTCGGTAATCGCCGGCGAGTACACCGCGCCGCCGGCACACGGCCCCATGATGGCCGAAATCTGGGGGACGACGCCGCTTGCCTTCTGATTGCGGTGGAAGATGTCGGCGTACCCCGCAAGCGAGTCGATACCCTCCTGAATTCGGGCACCGGCGGAGTCGTTCAGGCCGATGATGGGCGCGCCGGTTTCGACGGCACGGTCCATCACCTTACACACTTTCTCGGCGAAGGCCTCGCCGAGCGAGCCCCCGAACATGGTGAAGTCGTGTGCGAAGACGAACACCTGTCGACCGTCGACCTCGCCGTAGCCGGTGACGACGCCGTCGCCGTAGGGCTGGTTTTCCTCCATGTCGAAGTTCGTACAGCGGTGGGTTTTCAGCTGGTCGAACTCCTCGAAGGTGCCGTCGTCGAGGAAGTACTCGATTCGCTCGCGAGCGGTCATCTTCCCCTTTTCGTGTTGCTTGGCGATGCGCTCCTCGCCACCGCCCTTCTCGGCGTCCCGTTTCAGCTCGCGTAGTTCCTCGATCTTGTCGTCCATTGTCAACCCAGTTGGCGGGAAAACGTGGAGCCACGAAAAAGGGTTTCCGCTATCGGGACAGCGGCGACCCGAGTGCGTTCACGAGTCGCTACAGGGGCGCACCGGTCAACTCGAAGAGGCTCAACGCGACCGTCCCGAGGACGGCCAAAAACACGATAGAGCGGACCGACCACAGCCACACCGTTCCGAGCGTGTCGAACCCGTCGGCGCCCTTTTGAATCTCGTCGACGGCGTCGTCGGCGAGCACCCACCCGACGAAGACGACGACCAACAGCACGGCCGTCGGCAACAGCAGGTTCACGCCGATGGCGTCGAACCACTCCAGCCACGCGGTGTCCAGCGCCGAGGGGACGCCGAGTGCGAAGACGATGCCACCCAGCAGCGCCGTCGTCCGACGGCGTTCGAACCCGTAGGTGTCGACGAGATGCGAGACGACGACCTCCAGAAGCGAGATGGCCGACGACAGCGCCGCGACGGCCACGATGAGGAAGAAGACGAAGCCGACCGCCGACCCGAACGGCACGTCCGAGAGCGCGGTCGGAATCGAGACGAAAATCGCGCCAGCACCGGCCTCACCGTAGCCTCCTCCTTGGACGGCCAACAGCGGGAAGACGACGAGTCCGGCCGTGACACCAATAAGCGTGTTCGTCAGTGCGATTGCGCCGCCGTCGACGAAGAGGTTCTCGTCGTCGGCGATGTAGGAAGCATACGTTATCATCACCGCAAATCCGAGCGACAGCGAGAACAGTGCCTGACCAACCGCCGCAGGAACGACCGTCTGGTAGTTCTCGAAGAGCGCATCGAAATCGGGCGAGAGGAAGTACTGATAGCCGGCGCCCGACCCCGGGAGCGTAAAGGCGTACACCGCCAGCCCGACGAGTAAGACGACGATGCTCGGAACCATCACTTTCGTCGCCTTCTCGATGCCGCCGCGGATGCCGAAGGCGACGATGCCAACGGTGACGAGCATGAACGCCGCGTGGAAGGCGAGCGCCTCCGGTCCGGCGGAAACCGCCCCGAAGTACTCACCCGGCGCCCCGAGGTAGCTGCCGGTGACGCTGGCGCCGATGTAGCGGAACACCCACCCGCCGACGACGCTGTAGTACGACAGCGTCCAGAAACCCCCGAAGACGCCCAGAGCGCCGACCACACGCCAGCCGGGGTGGTCGAGTGCGTCGAAGGCGCTGATGGCGCTGATGTCGGCACGGCGTCCGACGACGAACTCCGCGAGTATCGCCGGTAACCCGATGACGACGACCGCGAGTAAGTACACTAACAGAAATGCTGCGCCGCCGAACTCGGCGGTCTGGTACGGGAACCGCCAGATGTTCCCCAAACCGACCGCCGACCCGATGGACGCGAGGATGAATCCGATTCGTGTTGCCCACGTTTCTCTGTCTGTCATCGGTCGAATCCCAGAGGTGGGGACGCAAAAATGGCGCTATTCGAAGGTAGGCGCGTTCCCACACCACACGCTTACGTCACGCTTCGCCGTACACCGGCACCGCCGCACCGCTCGTCACCGTCGCCTCGTCCGAACAGAGGAACATCACGACGTCCGCGATGTCGCCCGGATTGACCCACGAACCGTGGTCGGCGTCGGGCATCATCTCACGGTTCATCGGGGTGTCGATGACGCTCGGCATGATGGCGTTGGCCCGAACTTCCCCGAGGTTCTCCTCGGCAACGGTTTCGGTCAGGAGTCGAACGCCGGCCTTCGAGGCGCGATACGGACCGTCTCCCTCACCGCCCTCCAGCGACGACCGCGCCGACACCGAGACGATGGCGCCACCGGTCTCTCTGAGGTGTGGAATCGCGTGCTTCGAGGCGAGAAACATCGACTTGAGGTTCACGTCGAACAGCATCTCGAACTCCGAAACGTCGGTGTCCTCTATTGGGTCGCCGCCGCGCCACGTGCCCGCGATGTTACACAGTACATCGAGGCGTCCGTAGTCATCGACGACTGACGAAACGGTGTCTCGAACGCTGTCTTCGTCGGTCGCGTCGGTTTCGTAGAACTCGACGGCCGAGGAATCGACCAGCGCGTCGTCGTCGCTCGGCGCGACGATGTCCGCAGCACACACCGTCGCGCCGGCCGCGTCGAAGGCTTCGGCGACGGCGCTGCCGAGAGCGCCGCTGGCCCCGGTCACTAACACGACCGCTCCGTCGAAATCGTATTTCACTGCCATACCGCCTGTAGGGGCGCGTACCGCATAAAATCGCGTGGCGGAAACTCGGGCGACCACTTCCACCTGCTGGCGGAGATTTATATACAACGGTTCGACGGAGCCTTACTCCCGAAGTGCTCGCAACACTTTCCCCTCGATCCGACGGAGATGTTCGCCGACCGTCGCGGGAGCCAGTCCGACGGCGTCGGCGACATCGGCCTGTGTGCCACGGCGCGGTTCCTCGTAGTAGCCCACCCCGAGGGCGGCGTCGAGTACTTCCAGTTGTTTGTCGGTGAGCAGCGACTCCGGGTGGTTGGTCTCGGGGGCGTACTCGCCGATTTCGACCAACTCGACGTGAAGGTCCTCGGGGAGTCCGTCCAGGGAGTCCTGCAGCGTCGCGTCGTCGCCGACGGCGGATATCTCTAGACGGCCGTCCGAGAGCCACCGTATCGGGGTTCGAACGACCAGTTCGTGTGAGCGCCGAAGCGCCAACAGCGCCGCCGCGGCCGCGGTCTGCTCGAAGTGGACGAACACGTGGATGGTCTCGTCGGTAACGCTCGCGTGGAACGCCGAGATACCCGCCGACTCCGAGAGGATAGCGCGGAGTTCCTCGACATCGCCTCGGAGCCGACACAGCGCCACGCCGGTGCCGTCATCCAACACCGCAATCTGGTCGATGGCCACCCGCTCGATGTCGGGATGGTCGGCCACGCCGTTGTCGGCCGGGTGGAGGCCGCTGCCGGGCGCCGCCAGCCGAATCGTGGCGGTCCGCATACAATCCCTGTCGAGTCCGACCGTAAAAAACACTCCCCAGATAACCGGGGGAGAGACAAACATCTGTTAGCGTGTCACAAGGCCATGGCACGACTGACCGAAACCGACCGCGGTACCCGCGCCGATATGGATTCCTTCGCTGGCGGCTACTTCAGAAACGCCGTCTATCGTCACTGGGACCCCGACGAGGTCGACATCGGGGGAGATAGACAGGAGTTGCTCGACTACGAGGAGTCGTTCACCGGCGAGGAGTTCGACATGCTCAGACTCGCCGTCGCACGCTTCGGTGGCGGCGAGGAGGCCGTCACCGAGGACCTCATGCCGCTCGGTCTCGCGCTCGAAGGCACCGACGAACAACTGTTTCTCACGACGCAACTGTACGAAGAAGCCAAACACACCCGATTTTTCGACCGCTACTGGGAGGAAGTGTTGACGCCCGTCGCCGAGGAACTCGGCTTCGAAGTGACCGACCCGACCGACGAGCGGTATCTCAACGACGACTACGTCGCGCTGTTCGACGCCGTCGAGGAGGCGATGACCGCGCTGTTGGGCGACAACTCCCCGGAGGCGCGCGCCCGCGCCTACAGCCACTACCACGTCGTCGCGGAGAGCGTCCTCGCCCAAACCGCCTACTACAGTTTGCAGTCGGCGTTCAGTTCAAGCGGTGACGACGATGTCGTCACGCGCCCCCGAACTGAACTGCCGGACCTCGACGGCCTCGTCGAGGGCATCGCACGGATTCGCTCCGACGAGGGCCGACACGTCGGCTTCGGGATGCACCAAATACGGAACCTCATCCAAGAGGAAGACGTCGACGAAGCCGTCGTCCGGGAGGTGCTGACGGAACTGATGCCACACGTCGCCGGGATTTTCACGGACATCGAAGGGCCGGTCGACCACGGCGCGCTCGTCGCCTACGCCCGGAATAAACTCACGCGCCGACTCGACATCATCACGGAGGCCGACGCCGAGGTCCCGCCCGTCGCCGACCTCGTCGCTATCGAACGGGCAGGCTAACCGATCCAACCGCACCATACTACCGGTGTTCGCTCCAACCGGACCGACGCGAACGGTCAGAAACAATAAGTCATCTGGTATCGTATACCAAGGCGGGCGGCACGTTTTACCTCGGCCGACGGGGCACAACCCCCCACCACCCGCGAATTCGCGGGCCCGTCGTCCGACGCCGTCCATTCCGAGGAAACCGGACGCCGAGGGCCCACTTCTACACCATACTAATAAATGGCCTAGACTAGCCGGCTAAATCCCTATTCTTAAGAAGACAGTACCATCGGACGCCGCGGTCACCCACAGTGGTCGTCGGCACGACTCCGACCGTGGTTTGCCCCACTAGGTCGGTTCTCCCATTTCGGGTGGTGGCACTCCCGCCGCCGCCTCACGGAACGCACCGAGTCGGCACCGGCGATGGACGCCCCTGAACGAGACGTTACCCCCGCTGACGCCATCTCGGTGGAGAATAATCGCTAAATAACTTTACGGGTCAAAGCCGGTAGTGTCTCGTGGGCGCCGCCCGTCCGAGTTCCCCCATCCCCACTCCGGTGTCGGCGCCCGTGCGGCGGGACTCCAGTGGCGGACGATTCACTCCCGCCGTACGATTTCCCCCCACACAACGAGTTGATGGTTTAGCGCACTCTCGGGGATGATTTCGCCCCGTCCGTGGACGCGTGTCGAGTTTCGAGCGCTATTTTTCGAGCCGACAAGCCACCAAATGGCACGATTTAAGCGGCTGCCACTCGCCGTTCGATGTGGATGAAACTTCACGAGTACCAAGCGAAGGGTGTCTTCGCCGACGCCGGGGTCCCGGTGCCGGACTCGAAGCTCGCGTCGACCGTCGACGAGGCGGTCGATGCGGCCGAGGACATCGGTTATCCCGTCGCCATCAAGGCGCAGGTACAGGTCGGTGGTCGTGGGAAGGCCGGAGGTATCGAGTTGGTCGACAACGCCGAAGAAGCCCGCGAGGCCGCCGAGAACATCATCGGGATGGACCTCAAGGGCCTCCACGTCGACCGCGTCCTCGTCGAGGGAGCCGTCGACTTCGTCAACGAGCTGTACGTCGGCGTGACGATGGACCGAAACGAGGGCGAACCCGTCGCGATGGTCTCGACCCGCGGGGGCGTCAACATCGAGGAGGTCGCCGCCGAGGACCCCGAGGCCATCAAGCGGGAACACATCGACCCCGCCTTCGGGATGCAGCCCTACGAGTCACGGAAGGCCGTCTACGAGGCCGGCGTCGACCGCGAGGTCGCCGGCGACGTAGCGAGCGTCCTCCGGACGCTGTTCCAGTTGTGGGACGACTCCGACGCGACCGAAATCGAGGTCAACCCCCTGATGATTACGGCCGACGGCGACGTCGTCGCCGCCGACGCCGTGATGAACATCGACGACGACGCGCTGTTCCGTCACCCCGACCTCGCCGAAATGGAGGATGAGGCTGCAGAGGACGACCTCGAAGCGAAGGCCAACGAGTACGGCTTCGACTACGTCCGACTGTCGGGTAACGTCGGCATCATCGGCAACGGTGCCGGTCTCGTGATGACGACGCTCGACCTCGTCGACTACTACGGCGGCCAGCCCGCCAACTTCCTCGACATCGGCGGCGGCGCGAAGGCCGAACGCGTGACGAACGCCCTCGATATGGTGTTCTCCGACGAGAACGTCGATTCCGTCGTGTTCAACATCTTCGGCGGCATCACACGGGGCGACGAGGTTGCGAAGGGTATCAACGAGGCTCTGGAGAGTTTCGACGAGATTCCCAAGAAGGTCGTCGTCCGACTCGCCGGCACGAACGCCGAGGAAGGCATGGACATCCTGAACACCGACCTCGTGACCGTCGAGGTGACGCTGGAGGAAGCCGTCCAGCGCGCCGTCGAATACGCCGAGGAGGAAGCACAATGAGCATCTTAGTCGACAACGACAGCCGCGTCGTGGTACAGGGCATCACTGGCGGCGAGGGGAAGTTCCACACCCGCCAGATGGTCGAATACGGAACGAACGTCGTCGCCGGCGCCGTCCCCGGTAAGGGCGGTCAAGAGGTCGACGGGATTCCCGTCTACGACACCGTCGACCGCGCCGCCCGCGAGGAGAACGCGGACACCTCGGTCGTCTTCGTCCCGCCGGCCTTTGCCGCCGACGCGCTGTTCGAGGCGCTCGACGCGCCGCTCGACCTCGTGGTCGCCATCACCGAGGGTATCCCCCAACAGGACATGTCGAAGGTGTACCGAAAACTCCGAGAGACCGACACACAACTCGTCGGTCCGAACTGTCCCGGCGTCATCACGCCTGGACAGGCGAAACTCGGCATCCTGCCGGGCAACATCTTCGAGAGCGGTAACGTCGGATTGGTCTCCCGGTCGGGGACGCTGACTTACCAGGTCGTCGACAACCTCACGAAGCGAGGCATCGGCCAGACCACCGCCGTCGGCATCGGCGGCGACCCCATCATCGGCACCGACTTCGTCGACGCTCTGGAGATGTTCGAAAACGACCCCGATACGAAGGCCATCGCGATGTGTGGCGAAATCGGCGGCGAAGACGAGGAGGAGGCCGCAAGCTACATCGGCGAGTACATGGACACGCCGGTCGCCGGCTTCATCGCCGGCCGTACCGCCCCGCCGGGCAAGCGCATGGGCCACGCCGGCGCCATCGTCTCCGGTGGCGGCGGCACTGGCACTGCCGAATCGAAAATCGACGCGCTCAACGACGCCGGCGTCCCCGTCGGCGACACGCCCGAGGAAGTCGTCAACCACATCGAAGGCTTCCTGTAACGGGAGAGCGGTCCTCACTGCCGACATTTCTTGATAACTATCTCTCGCGACGCAAGCGACATCTCGGATGGACCTGACGAGACCCGCCACCGATACCGTGATACCGGCGGCCTCCGAGGGACCGGATATGCCGACAGACCAGTTCAGCGTCGACGGCTGTAACGCCATCGTCACCGGTGCCTCACAGGGCATCGGCCGAACCATCGCGGAGCGACTCGCCGCCGACGGCGCCAACGTCGCCATCTGCTCGCGGTCACAGGACCGCGTCGACCCCGTCGCCGAGGGGATTCGAGCGGAGGGCGGCACCGCCCTCGCCGTCGAGTGCAACGTTCGCGAACCCGACGAAGTCGAGGCGTTCGTCGAGGCCACCGTCGAGGAGTTCGGCGGCGTCGACCTGCTCGTCAACAACGCCGGCGGCGAGTTCGTCGCCCCCTTCGAGGACATCTCCGAGAACGGCTGGAAGGCCATCGTCGACCTCAATCTCCACGGCACCTTCCACTGCACCCAGGCCGCAGGCGAGTACATGCGCGAGGGTGACGGCGGTTGTATCATCAACCTCTCCAGCGTCAACGGCCAACACGCCGCGCCCCACGAGAGCCACTACAGCGCCTCGAAAGCCGCCATCATTCGGCTGACGGAGACGCTCTCCGTCGAGTGGGCGCCACACGGCATCCGCGTCAACTGCGTCGCACCAGGACTCATTCAGACACCGGGCGTCGCCGAGACGCTCGGCATTCAGGAAGACCAGATGCCACCACGAGCGACGGTCGACCGACGCATCGGTCACACCGAAGATATCGCGGACGTCGTCCAGTTCCTCGCCAGCGACGCCGCGGCGTTCATGACCGGTGAGACGGTGACGGTCAAGGGCGTCCCGCGCGCCGGCAACAGTTTCGACGTGGACCTCGGTCTGGACCAGTAAAGCGAATCGAGCGGTTCGGGAATCAGTTACTGCGAAAAACCGGTATCGTCGTCTTAGAGTAGACCGCCGAGCAAGCCGTCGTTGCTGCTCGTGCTGCTACTGTCACCGCCACCGAGGATGGGGTCGGTGATGGGGTCGAGCGTGCCGTTCTGCTCGGGTGTCGGGGTCGCCGTCGGTTCAGGGGTCGGTTCGGGAGTCGGTTCCGGCGTCGGTTCGGGAGTCGGTTCCGGCGTCGGTTCGGGAGTCGGTTCCGGCGTCGGCTCTGGTGTTGGCTCCGGCGTCGGTTCGGGAGTCGGTTCCGGCGTCGGCTCTGGTGTTGGCTCCGGCGTCGGCGTCGGGGTGGCGACGACCTGTGCGTCGCCTCCATTGTCAGCGGGCGGCGAGCTGAACCCCTGTGCCGGGCCGAGCGCCGGCACGGCGCCGGCGAGCGTCAGTGCGACGGCGACGATACTCGCAGCGAACAGCGCGAACGCCGCGACCTTGATTGGCGGCGTGTCGGTGATGCCACCGCTTCCAGGCGTCGGATACGACGGTTCCCCGCCGACGGTCGCACCGGCGGCAGCCGGTTCGGGTTCGGGCGTCGGCTCCGGCGTCGCGGCGACCGGTTCGAAGTCGCTCTCGCCCTCGCCGAGCCAGCCGCTGAAGTCGAATCCACCGGGATACGTGTCGACCGGCTCCGGTGAACCGACGAACGGCAGCACACCGAGCAGTCGCGAGCGCGCTGAAACGGCCCGCTCGGGCGTCGAACCGACCACGCGAGGCATGTCAGGCGGCTCTTTCGGCCCGGCCTCGTCGTCGTCGGTAATCCAGCGACTGAAGTCGAATCCGTCGTAGACGGGGCCCAGTTCGGCCGCTTCTTCGGTCCCTGTCTCGGCTTCCGTAGCCGTCGCCGTCGTCGCCTTGGCTTCGGTCTCTTCGAGCCACTCGGCGAACTCGAAGCCGGCGAAGTCGGCCGGACTGACGGTCGCCTCGGCTTCCGCCGACGTGGTCGTCTTGGCGGCGGAAGCCGTCGATTCATCACCCGTATCCGGAATCACGTCACCGAGCCACGAGTCGAAGTCGAAGCGACTGTTGGTGTTCCCCGCACCGTCGGTACGTGTCGGTGGTTTGTCGTCGGATTCCTCGGACCCACCATCGGGAACTCCAAACTGGAAATCGCCGACCTCGGCCTCGTTTCGGTCGTCGTCCGGAGTTTCGTTGTTTTCGGTCATGCGATACAGAGCGCTCTGTCCTTGGTGAAATGATACGAGAAGATACGTATAAATTCTCCGCAGAATATACCCGGTGACTTATACGGAGCCGCCGGAACACAAGCGGCCGTCCCCGCCGCCACCCCGGTCTTATTGCCCCGCGAGACCCTACGTTAGGTATGTCGATGGACGACCAGCCGCCCGGACCGAACGGCGTACCCCTCCTCGGAAGTACTCACCGGTACGCCCGCGACCCGTTCGTTTTCATGGACGCGGTCGGTCGCGCCTACGGCGATATCGCCGCCTTCGAACTCGCCGGACAACCGACGTACATGCTCACCGGGCCGGACACCATCGAACGCGTGCTGGTGAGCGAGGCCGAGAGTTTCCGAAAGCCGGCCTTCGGCGACGACGCCGTCGAGGAACTGCTCGGCAACGGCTTGCTTCTCAGCGACGGCGAGGCGTGGCGACACCAGCGGAACCTCGCGACGGAGGCGTTCGACCCTAGCCGGTTCGACGACCTCACGTCGATGATGACCGACCACGCCCGGACGCTCGTCGAAGGGTGGGCCGCCGGCAACGTGGTCGACATCCGGGAGGAGATGGCCGAACTTACGGTGAAAATCATCGCCGAGGCAATGTTCGAGGCGACGCTGGACGACGAGACGACCGCGACGATACAGGCCGCCCTCGAACCGCTCGGCGCGCGGTTCGAACCCGACGCCCGCCGGTTCCTGCTGCCGAACTGGCTTCCGACCGCCGAAAACCGGGATTTCCACGACGCAATCGGCACGCTCGAGGACATCCTCGACGACATCGTCGCCGAGCGCCGGGCGGCCGGTACCGACGGCGACGACTTACTCGGTGTCCTGCTCCGTGCACAGGAACGCGGCGAGCAAACCGACCGACAGCTCCGGGACGAACTCGTTACGATGCTTCTGGCCGGCCACGACACGACGGCGCTGACGCTCACCTACACGTTCTTCCTCCTCGACCGGAATCCCGAGGTTCGCCGGACGCTGTACGAGGAACTCGACGATGTCGGCGACGACCCGACGTTCGCGGACGTGCGAAACCTCGAGTACACAGACCGAGTGCTAAACGAAGCGATGCGGCTGTATCCGCCGGTGTACACCCTGTTTCGGGAGTCGACCGAACCCGTCCGTCTCGCCGGCTACGACCTCCCGGAAGGGGCGCTGTGTATGCTCCCGCAGTGGGTCGTCCACCGCTCGCCGCGGTACTACGACGACCCCGAGACGTTCGACCCCGACCGCTGGCTCCCCGAACGCGCTCGGGAGCGCCCGCGGTTCGCGTTCTTCCCGTTCGGCGGCGGCCCGCGAATCTGTATTGGAAAACAGTTCTCGCTTCTGGAGTCGAAACTCATCCTCGCGGCCGTCGCGAGCGAATTTGAACTCGAACGCGTCGACGACGGGCCACTGGAACTCCGGCCGTCGCTGACGATGCACCCTCGAAACCCGGTTAGAATGCGTCTAACGCCCCGTTAGCGTTCGTCCCAGCTGTCCGTTTCGGTGTCGTACTCGAATTGGTCCGAAAAGAGGTTCTCAACCGTCGAAACCGCTCGGTCGTCGTGGGCGGCGGGGTCGATGTGGAAGTACCCGAGCGCACCCGTGTTCTCGATTTGCCGAGTGAGCATGTGCAGGAAGCGGAACACCCGCTGGAGGTCGGCGTACTGCAGCAGCGTCGTGAGCGAGTCGAAACACACCACGGTCGTCGCGTCGTCGTCGCGCCACGCCGAGAGACACTGTCCAACCTTGATTCCGATACCGGTGAGGTCACCGGGTTCGGAGACTGTCGTTGTCGACACCGTGGTCCCGTCCGGCCCAACCATCGCCGACGGCGTGTCCGCGGCCGCAGCACTGCGCGTTTCGTCGGCGGTCACGATACCGACCTTCGATGGCAGGCCACCGTAGCGGCCCCACGTATCGAGGATTCGGTCTGGCGTTCCAGAAAGCGAGACAACACACAGGTTCACGTCGTCGTCAGCGTGGAGCGATGGACAGATGCTCTGCTTCGCGTCGCTCAACGTCGGCGCCCGAAGGAGAACGTTTCCCGGTGGGGCAACCGACACGTCGTCCGAACCGCGACGACCGCGCGTAGTACTCATCGCTACCTACTCCTAACAGCCCTATGCATATAAATCGAGGTTCGTGTTATCGCCGCGAGAAAACGCCCGAAGGTGGGGGTCCGTCTGCTATCCCGGAGCCGACACCTGTGGGTCGCTACTCACGAGCGAGCACCTCGTCCCAGAGCATGTGGCACTCGCCGGTCTTCCAGCCCCGTTCGCTGGTGAATCCCCGTATCTGAATTCGTTTGACGTTCTCGCCCTGTTTGAGTGCGTGCGTTTCCGCATACGAGGTCCCCGACTCGGTGTCCTCGAATTCGACTTCGACTGTCTCGCTCGACCAATCGAACCGCAGCGAGACTCGAACCCACCGTTTGTACTCCGTCCCGGGATGGACCTGCGTGACACCCTCGCCATCGTCGACGATCCACTGTGGATTGTCCGAGGTCGTCCCGAGTTCGACATCGCCGGCGTCGTTCAACAGCCGAATACCGCCACCCCAACTCGCGGACGATTCATACCAGTAGTAACTGAACTCACCAATCCGTCGCGCCGAATCGAAGTCGGCGGTCGCAATCGTCCCGACCCCACCGCGGGCATCTATGCCCACGCTGTTGGCCCCGGACGCCGCGGACGTACTCGTCCGACGCCACGCCGACTCGACGACGTTCCACTGCTCGAGGTCCTCCTCGAACCCGTCGTAGAACACGGTGTCACCGGGGGGCTCCGTTTCCGTTTCGGGTTCGTCCTCCGTGTCGGTGTCTTCGGACTCCGTCGGGGACTCCGTTTCTGTCCGTGTTCGTGTCGGGGTCGGGGTCCTTCGACCCCGCTGGAGTTGCCAGATGCCCCACCCATCGCCGTCGCGTCGAACCTCGAAGGTGTACCAGACCTGCCCGTCCTGACGCCCCGAACCGCCACTGAACTCCAACTGTGCATGGACGGTCGCCGTATCGTCCTCTGAGGAACTCGTTTCGATGGTAACGATGTCGATGCTCGTTCCACTGACCTGCTGTTCGCTCAGCGACTCTCGAAGCGGCGACTCGGGGTGAAGCGAACTCCTGATGGTGTCGACGTCGTCGTTTCTGAACCCCTCAGCGAACGTCCGAACCGGCTGGTGTCGTTCGTCGCCGCCGGTTAACTGGCCACTGGAACATCCCCCAATCGCGGTTGCCACGGCGAGTGTCCCCGTCGAACGGAGGAACGACCGCCGATTCCGCGTGCCCTCGTCGGGCGACTTTCGCGTCACGGAACGGGCGTACTCGCAGGCACATTATAGAATTATTGGACCGGTGTGGCCCGAGAGAACGCCCGCCCGTACAGCAATCTCGCCTCTACTCCTGAGTTCGAGCCGCCGCGACGTGGGTGCGCGCCTCCGCCCGCGTCATCCCCCGCACGCCACAGGAACAGGAGAGCAGTTCCGGGTCGGCCAATTCATCGACCTGTTCGGTCTCCGTCCGTTCGAGTTCCCCAGCGCTCTCGTCGTACCTGAAGGAGACGCGATAACTCACCTGCGCGACGCCTTCGATTCGGTGGTCCTCGTCCGGGTCCGGGTTCTCGATGGCGGCTTCGTGTTCAGCCTGCATCTCCGCTTTCCACTGTTCGAGCGCCTCGTTAGTCTGGGTCTCGTCGGTCATAGACGACACTTGTACGGCGACCCTCAAAAAGGACGACAGGACCGGCTTTCGGTACTCCTTCAAAAGCAGGAAGTAAACGGATGGGTCGGGGCGGATTCGAACCGCCGGCTTCCCGACGCCGTCCAGCGGTTACGGCCCCACAAAAGGCCGTAGAACGGCGCGGCTCTAAGTGGTGAAGTGTGTGGTCATGTCCCCTTGTACCACGCCCGGCGTGAGTCGGCTTCAGAGACAACCAATGAGCCGACAAATGAAACCCGAACGCGCAGTTGAACGGTATCTCAAAGAGCGGAAACCCGAAGTCTCGGATTCAACCCACTACAACCACGCCTGTACACTCAATTCCTTCTTGGAGTTCTGCGAGGAGGAGGGCTTGGACAACATCTGTGAAGTGGACGGCTTCCACGTTCACGACTTCAAGATATTCCGTCGAGAGGTCGGAGGCATCAACGAAGTTACCCTCTACAAGAACCTCTGCACGCTCCGCGTCTTCCTCAAGTGGTGTCGTTCGATGGAACTGGTCGATTCGAGCGTGGTGGAGAATATGATTCTCCCGGACTTGGAGGACGACGCCCGCGACACGATGCTTGACGCCGAGCGTGCCGACCAGATACTCAACTACTTGGAGAAGTTCGAGTACGCCACGCTTCGACACGTGCTTTTTTCGCTCCTGTGGGATACCGGCTTCCGTATTGGTACTGCCCGTGCCATTGACGTAGCGGATTACAATTCGGAAGAGCAGTACGTCGAAATCAGACATCGTCCAGAACAGGACACCCCGCTAAAGAATGGAACGCGAGCAGAACGAGAAGTGAATCTCCATCCATGGGTCTGCGAAATCATCGATGACTATCTACAAATTCACCGTAACGATGTGACGGACGAGTACGGACGCGAGCCATTGTTCTCTTCATTGAGAGGGCGAACTGTTCGGTCGAACCTACGGATGCACATCAACCGCGTGACTCGACCCTGTCACACAACGGGAGAGTGCCCACACGGCCGTGACAAGTCCGAGTGTGAGGCGGCTCAGGAGTACGGCCAAGCCTCGAAATGTCCGACCTCGGTTTCACCCCATCCGATTAGGCGCGGTGCAATTACACATTGGCTGAATGAGGGCCACAGCAAGGAACTTCTCTCTGACCGGATGAATGTCTCCGTAAAGACACTCGATAAACACTACGACGCACGAACTGAAAGTGAAAAGCGGGAGCTTCGACGGGAAGAGTTCGGAATGAAATAACGAATTATACCCAGAATCTCCGCCCAAGACCCCAGGGGTTCGACTCCCGAAAACCACCTCCATTTCTATGAATTAGATTCGGTAAATCGGACGCTGTCTGTCGGTTTTCGGTAGCTATTTATTCCTTGATGCCGTCTATTATAGTGAGGAGTTCTCCCGCGACCTCATCCGCGAGTTCCGACTGTTTCTTGTGTACCACGGTGCAGGAATTACGTCATTTGCGGGCACAATTCATTATGTCAATAGAAGCATCTATTTCGGCCGATTCAGACAGCAGTCTCACGCTCGAAAAAGTATGGAATCGCCGCGACTACCTGATTCAGCGCGGCTTCGACCTTCCGGAGCCTGTCCTCATTGAGGCGCTTCCAGTCGCCGGAAAGAGTTACGGAGTAATTAAGTGGGCGGCACAGACCGGAAAATCGCTGACTGTTCTCGCTCCACGTCACGACCTTCTCAAAGAGTACGAAGAGAGGTGTGAGAAGTTCGGATTGGCCTACAAGAGACTCCCTTCGTTCTATCGTGACTGCGATAGTTTCGAGGAAAACGATGACGGCAAGTTCGACCCGATAGACGACGCCGCCAAGAAACTCAAAAAGGATTACGAGCGCGGTCTCGACGGAGAGTCCCTCCATCGACGCTATCCCGAAATACCCTGCCGAGTTGACGGTGATTGTCCCTTCGTCACGCAACGGGAGTTCGAGCCGTCAGATTTCAATGTCCTCCTCGGAACCTATCGACACGCGTACCGGGAGAAGTGGATTGAAGGGAGGTACGTCGCCATTGACGAGTTTCCTGAAGACGCTTTCCTGAGGAAGTTCGAGAATGGAATCGAGCCGGTCGTTTCGGCATATCTCGATGACTATGAGGACGAACTGCCATTCAGGAACCACCGGGATTTCCTCAGGCGAATGAACGACCCCAACGTACAGGATGACATAGAGGAGTGGAAGGAGAGTATTAGTTGGCCCTACGACTACGGGCACGTTCGACGAAGCCCAAATCCGTCCGCTCACGCGCTGGCTCCGATGGCAACGTTGGCGCTCATTGAAGAGAAGCGGCTCGATAACGATTGGGGTTATTCCGACCTCGGGGAGGGTCGGATTGCGGTTTGTAATCCAAGGGATAACGATTGGATATTCCACCTTCCCCCCGACCTGAGTGCTTCCGAAAGTATCGTCGCGCTTGATGGCACGCCTAACAAAAAACTGTGGGAGCTAACGCTAAACGAATCACTTGAAGCGTTCTCTCTACTCAATGAAGGCGAACGTGAAGTGTACCTTCGTGAAGTTCTCGGTTACAGCTTCATACAGACGACCACACGATGGAGAGCTATTCAGGGGGAAGATGGTGCATCACCACCGAAAGATTTGGCTTTCATTGAGGGAGTTGCCGATAGAGAGTGTCAAACTCCGGCACTAATCAGCTCAAAGAGAGCAATCAGACAGTACGAGTCCGAAGGGCTGAAGGAAATCACGGATACCGTCGAACACTACAACCGCCTAAAAGGGATGAACAGGTTCGGGACCGGCCGTTTGGGTATCGTATTGGGGAACCCGCATCCGGGTGACGGCGAAATCGAAAAGTGGTCCGCACTCGCCGGGAAATCAGCAAAACGAAAAGAGGTCAATGGAGAGCCACTCACAGGGAATGCCACCGACTACGGGCCATTCGGGAACGAAGTGATGCATACCCTGATTCACGACGAGGTGTTGCAGGCCGCGATGCGCTTCGGACGAGAGAGGAAAGACGGTGTAAGAGGGGCTACTGTGTATCTCCACACCTCGGCCATACCCAACTGGTTGCCCGTCGAAAAACAGATTGCGGACATTCATTCGTGGTTGACGGAAAAGAACGGTATGAGAGATACAATCGAAGCTATCCTCTCCCTCGAAGGGTGGCGAGATGAGATGTGGAAGGCAACCGACCTATACGACCGAACGTCTATCTCGAATCGTCACGTGAGGAATCGCCTTGACGACCTCGCAGAGGAGGGGTACATCGAGTACGAAGGGAAATGGGGCAGAGGGACACCGAAGCATTACTCGAACAACTATCTCGAAGATGCAGGACAGTTTGGACACGTTGAGTTCCCCTCGTAGTTTTCGGAACAGTCGCTAATGGGTAGTATAACTACAGTTCCGAAAAGAATGATGAAACGCATTGAGGGGTGTTCTCTCTCGAACCTCGGCGGGGAGCGTAGCGACCCGCCTGTTCGACCGAAGCGTTTCACTTCATCGAGGAGGAGGAAATTCCAGGGCCTCCATACACTCAGTTCCTCGGCTTCGAGGTCAAGGGATTTCGACGTTTTCAGTTACCCATTTCTCTGACCTAAGATTAGAAAATTCTCGCGGGAGCTTACTACTTACTGCGTTGACGGATTCAATGAATGTTCTAACCCCCCTACTTTTGTGTACCCCCTCATCCACTATCTGGAATTTTACCACATTGAGGCGTTGTTCTTACACAGTTGAACTCCGGTCATTCACAGACAGCGTCTCGAAGTTCCTCGTACAGCTCGGGGTGATGCTCACGTAGGAGTGCTACGTCAGTTGTGAGTTCCTCATCGATTTTTCGACGAACTCGGGAGACAGCCTGATAGCGGAGGTCGTCATCGACATCTTCCTCCCCCTCGATGAGTTCACGCTCTCGGTCAGTCAGTAGGGCGCGTCGTGCCATGAGTACGTTCACGCAGGGATGGCACTTAACAACCCGTATTTGGGAACATTCCCATATACGGGAAGTATTAAGTGGGTGGCCGCCATACTACTGAGTACGAAGCGCGGTATCGCCATCGCAGAAATGGCCGGTGCGCCAACACCGACCGCGCTTCGGGAGTCACCGAAGCATGACAGACAACAACCCTGCGGCAGATAAGCGCATCGTCAATGAACTTGAGTTCGGCTCGCGGACCACAAAGCGCGTCACGTGGGAGGCATGGGAGTTCTCGATTGAAGGCCCTCACCTCGTTCGCGTCACCAACGCATCGTACGGTTTCGAGAAAGCCGACCACAGCTACCTCGTCGGCATCGAGGACCGTGACGGCCTACTGGTCCCCGCCGAGTGTGAGTGCCCTGCGGACGTCCATCGAGAGCCGGACTGTAAACACAAGGTCGCCCTCGCCACCATTGGCGGCCCACTGGTTCTTGAAGCCGCTGTCGAGTGCCCGACCCCAAGGGTAGACGCTACCGAAACCCCCGAAAAACAACTCCGAACTGACGGCGGGGTGATTACCGACGAAGCAACGGACGATGGCCAACCCCTCAATGCGTCGGAACACACCGATTGTGACTGTACCGACGGTTCCGACAACTTCCCCTGCTGGCCCTGCTACCGGAACGGTCGGAAAGAACTTCCCGAGTAGTAATGCCAATCGCAAGGAAGACCGAGGAACTTTGCCCTCGTTGCGAGAAAGAAGACGACGTCTGGGTCTTCGAGAAGGTTGAAGGGACTGACACCAAGGACTGCTACCTCTGTGATTCGTGCGGGTGCGAGTGGTCGGAACTGGCTTAGCCTTTCCACCCCCGAACTCTCCGTCATTTATTTGGGGATTGCACGAAGCCGTACAGTATATCTCCAATGAGTCAGACAACTCTTTCTGAAGGCCCTTACCGAAACTCGAATCTATTCTCCAACCACTACTTGGACGAACGCCTCAAGGAGCGCGACGAGTGGGACTGCGACGACGAAGCCCGCGAAGCGATGGGCGACCTCCAAGCACTCTACGAATTAGAGGGGGAGCTGGTCGAAAGCTATGGCGAGGACGCACTCATCGACAACTGGATTGATGAAGTGCTCGATGTTCTCGGCTTCGGTACACAGGAAGAAGTGACACTTCCGGCTGGCGGGGGCTTTGTAGACGAACTCCTATTCGAGTCCCCCACTGATCGACGAGACGCCGCTGGGGTATACCTCAAGACCGAAGACACGACCGACTTATTCGAGCGCGGTATCGGAATCGTTGAGGCAAAACAATGGGACGCCGCATTTAACGTCCAATTCAGCGAACAGCGCCCCTACCGAAACGCCTCACACCAGACCAAGCACTATCTGGAGAATACACCGCCGAACATCCAGTGGGGCGTACTCACGAACGGACGTAAGTGGCGACTCTACGGCACCAACGACTACGAGACACAGACATACTACGAGGTGGACTTACCCGAGTTGCTCGAACGTGGCGACTTGGAGGCGTTCAAGTACTTTTACGTGTTCTTCCAGCCCGCCGCATTCCACGAATCTGGCGGGACTACATTCCACGATGAGGTGTGGTCCGAGAGCGAAACCGCTTCGCAGGAACTCGGAAAGAATCTACAGGATAACGTCTTCACCGCCCTCCGGGTACTCGGACGTGGCTTCGTTGAGACGAACGACGACCTCGATATTGACCCCGATGATGAGGAGGCACTGGACGAACTGAAAGAGCAATCACTGGTTTTCCTCTATCGGTTGATGTTCGTTCTCTACGCAGAAGCACGAGGACTCATTCACCCCGATGACCAGCGAGCACAGGACGACTACGAGGAGAACTTCAGTCTCGACGCACTCCGGCTTGAGATCCACGGGGATATCGGGGAGGTTGATGAGGGGTTCGACGAAGAGTTCAGTACTTACTCAACCGGGATGTGGAGCCGACTTGAGGACCTGTTCCGCCTCATCGATCAGGGTGAGGAGGATTTGGGTATCCCTCCGTACAACGGCGGCCTGTTCGATCACGAAGCGCACGCATTCCTGACCGAGCACGAGGTAAGCAATCGATACCTCGCGGAGGTCATCTACCGTCTCTCCACCACGCAGAACGACGAGGGTCGGTACGTACTAGCCGACTACGCCGACCTTGACACGCGTCACCTCGGAAGCGTGTATGAGGGTCTGCTTGAACATCAATTTCGTGTCGCTCCCGAACAGTATGCAGCAATCACTGAAGACGAGGGCCAAGTATGGAAGTCTGCTACCGAAGTGAGCGTAGCCGACGCCGTCGAGACTGTTCCTGAAGATGGCCTCTATGTAGTGAATGACGAAGGAGAACGGAAAACTGCTGGAGCATACTATACTCCAGATTACGTAGTGACGTATATTGTTGAAGAAACTGTTTCACCACTCGTTGAAGAAATACGGCAGGATCTAATCGACCAAGGGTTTGAAACTGGAACCCAAGAGTTCATCCGCCCATTTTTCAAGCAAATCACCGATCTAAAGATACTTGATCCAGCGATGGGGAGTGCCCATTTCCTCACAAAAGCTACTGGCTATCTCGCTGAGCAGGTTATGGAAGAAGTTCGTGACGCTGAGGCCGAGTTCGGTGTCGCGTTTGACGAACAGCATGTTAGACGTGAAATAGCGAAAGAGTGTATCTACGGGGTTGACGTAAATGGGATGGCCGTAGAGTTGGGGAAGCTGTCGATGTGGTTAGAAACCTTAGCTGCCAATCAGCCCTTGGCATTTCTTGATCACCATTTTAAACACGGTAACGCACTCCTTGGGAGTGATATAGAGCAAGTTCTTGAGACAAATGAATCATCCAACGGGGAAGGTCAACTTACTCTGCAACAGTCCTTCGACCGCACACGTCAGCAAGCATTAGAACACGTAATGGAACGTTTTCATAATCTGCTCTCTATCGACAATGAAACCCTCCAAGATGTAAAAGAGATGAAGGAGGTATTTAGACAGGTTCGCGATGATCCTCTCTATCAGCATCTACTTGCTATGGCGAACGTACATACAGCAGAATCGTTCGGTTTGGAGATACCTGATGACGCATATAAACGGATGGCTGAAGCTTTAAGAGATGATTCCTGGGATAAGATAGAAGAACAATCCTGGTTCACATCTGCCCAGGATCTCGCTGAGGATCAAGCGTTCTTCCACTGGGAGCTCGAATTTCCAATAGCGTTCTATCATGAAAATGGGACTCGCCTCGAAGGGGGAGGATTTGATGCTGTGATCGGGAATCCTCCGTGGCTAAATGCATGGAGGATGACCAAAGAGATGTCTGAACAGAGAGATGCAATAAAAAATCAATTCAGTAAATCAGACCTCTTGGAAGGTCATTGGGATCTGTTTGTCCCCTTCTCCATCCAAGCCTTACGTCTATCTCGGCAGGGTGGTCGCCATTCATTTATTCTACCAAATCTGTTCTTAGCGGAAAAATACGCTATGACGCTTCGAGAGTCTGTCCTAACTGATCATTCGATTGAGAGCATTTTGGATTTCGGGGAGTACAATGTATTTGACCCGGTCGAAAGGCAGTGTACGGTATATGTAATTGAGACTCAGACTACTGGTGCCGAAAATCACCACCTTCGTAAATGCACAAGTATCGATCCGTTTGAGTTCGAACAAATTGCCAAAGTAGATGACGAAGTTTGGTTAGATGCATATAACTATCAAATTAGGATTGATGGGGATTATGTCAATGACTTTGTCCCGATTCTCAAGCAAATTGAGAGTAACAGCGATTTATTAGGTCAGTATCTCTATGTGAATGTCGGTGCGACGGTTTCCAGTAAAATATCTGGAGACTTCACGAAGGACGATGTAGTCTCGAAATCGCCAGAGGGGAACGCAAAGAAATTTTTCCAGGGTAGTAATGTTTCGCGTTGGGGTGTTGAGTGGAAACAAGATTGGTTAGACTATCGCCGAGAGGAGATGTCTGGACCTCGACACCCAAAAATGTTTGAATCGGAAAAGATGGTGGTCCGAAAACGCACTGATGAAGGCGGAATCATCGCCGCAGCTTATGATGACGATGGGATGTATTGTGACGATACTGTCCTGGTCTGCTGTGATTACGAACCTCTGGAAGAAACCGACGCAACAACCGAATTTGAGGGCTTCCAGAGAAAGAAACAACGGCTTGATCTGAAATATGTGTTAGCGTTGACTAATTCAACGTTGATGACCTGGCTATTCAAGAATAAATTCGAAACTGGAGGTCTACAGGGTTCGTACTCAGACGTTTGGCCCCAATCTGTTCGGTCATTCCCCATACCCAAAGATGTAGAACAAACCGAATCGCTTTCCAATTGGAAAGAGCGTGCAAAAGGAATATTGGATCAGGAAAGTCAAATCGAGGAAAGCATCGATACTGAGGGATTGCTCTCCATTCTTGCTGATGCAGTAATCGAACGGAGAGAAGAACTCGAGAATATTAATCTCGATCTCATAGACTATCTCGGGAACTACGAAGAAGGCCGGTCACTTACCGATCTCTCGCCAATTCCACCAGAAGGTCGGGGGGAATCACTCCTAATAAAGAAAGATGGGGAGTTTGAGAAATTTGAGAGAGTCCGGGCTACTAAGAGCACCGTTGAAAAGGAAGATAGTTCATTAATAGTCAAGCTAATCCCATACGTCAAGCCGAAACAGGAATACCTTGATGAGTACGAGACCAATAGCTATGACTACGCAACGTTAGATCCGATTCCGGCGATGCGGTTTAATTCCTTAGACGAAAACGTTTCTGTATTAATAGAAGCATTCGTCCCATACGCGGTTGATGAGGCTGGTGGGTTTGCTGGATATCGTGATGATGCAATCAGCAGTAAATCTCTCATCGATCGGTTGGGTGAATTAACCCTCCCCGATGAAGAGGATATAGCTGAAGAGCTTCAACAATATAGAGAAAAACGAGAGCGTGCCGAGGACTTGGAGTATAAAATCGAAGATACCTCCCAACTTATTGATGAGATCGTCTACGACCTCTACGGACTAACTGACGAGGAAATTGGGATAGTGGAAGAAGCTGTGAATGATGGCTAATCGTCACCGGGTTGAGGACGTGGTTCGAGCCGATCTCCCCGATAAGACCGACCCAGACCATGAACGGTATCACGGTCGCCGTGGGGAAGTCATCGAGGTCGTGGAAGATGATGCTGGGCTGGAGACAGGCGACGAAAGGGATGGGGTGATTTTCCGCGTCAGATTTGATGACGGAGAGATAGCGGATTTCCGTTGGCGTGACTTGCGACCTGTACAGGACTACTGACGATAGCCGTGGGGGGGTGTGAATCTGAAGCCCACTCGGGAGTTTAACCGCATTGAGGGGGTTAGATTCGGGTGGGAGGTCCTCAAGAATCTCGAAAGCTGGTTTGTGTGGATTTCCCCCTCAATGCGCCGAATCACTTCTACCGGAACACGTGTTATACAAACCATTAGTGTCACTTCCGGAAACGACCTACCCTAACAAGGGAAAGACTCTAGGTGGTGCGCAAACTACTCCATGATGAAGCTGACCACGTCAAGCGGTTTGGACACCAACAACCGCTGAATTGGTGAGTTGGACCGGGGCAGAAGACGACCACACTGCCATCTGGCGGTTAACTACTCGCCACGAACGAAGTGAGTTGATGGGTCGGGGCGGATTCGAACCGCCGGCTTCCTCCGTGTGAAGGAGGTGTCATAACCAACTAGACCACCGACCCTGCAGCCGAAAATATCCCCGCCCCGAACTTAACCCTTTTCAAGCAGCCGTGCGCTCGCGGCGACGGGTTCCGAGTTTCTCGCGACCGGTCCGAATCGCGGTACGCGTTCTATCCTCGGCACGCTCACCGAACCCCACGATTTCGGCCCGAACAACGTCGACCCGCCGGGGTTTGGGTTCGGACTCCCGAACCGTAAACCCTCGACCCCACGTCTCGACTGGCTTCAGTTCCTCGACGACGCCCGCTTTCGTCGTCTCGCCCGCGCGCTTCAGGTAGTATCTCGTGTCTTGGAAGTGCTTGTTCATGTTACATGAGTAACTACTACGGCAGCAGATATAGCCGTTGTGGCACTTGTGATATACTGAATACGGTTCTTCAGTCGTGGATTCTCGCCCGAATATGCCAAACTTATTACCATTCTCCCGTCCAGTAGTAGGCACGTTCGTCTTACGAGAGCAGCCACCAAGTGAGTCGTGACAACGGCGTCAGGATTATTGCCGTCGGCGTGGTAGCAAGTTTCATGAGCCAGACCGCCGACGCAGGCGAGGGAACGGAGACGGGTGACCCGGTACAGGTGACCGAGGAGGCAGCCGAGCAAGCACTCGATTTGATTCGCGACGAGGGACTGGACACCGACGAGGCCGGCCTCCGGCTGTTCGTCAAGCAGGGTGGCTGTGCCGGCCTCTCCTACGGACTGCGCTTCGACCTCGAACCGGAAGCGGAGGATGCGGTGACGACCCACCACGGCCTGCGCGTGTTCGTGGACTCGGCCAGCCAAAACTACGTCGAGGGGTCGATCCTGGACTTCGAGGGCGGCCTACAGGGCGCCGGCTTCCACGTCGAGAACCCCAACGCGGAGAGCGAATGCGGTTGTGGCGAATCGTTCCGGACCTGAGACTGGTCGGTCAGTCGACGAAAAGCCGTCGTGCCGTCCGGCACGACGATGCTCCTTCCCTCCTTGCGCGTGCAAGGCCGCGATGGTTACGCGAGTTCGAACGCGACTTCGACTTCGGCCTGATACTCGCGGCCTTCGACCGAGGCGACTTCGACGCCTAACTCCCCGATTTCGACCCACTTGACGTTGTCGAGGGTGTCTTCGGCCCGGTCGACCGCGTCGTCGACCGCCGCGTCGAAACTCTCGTCGCTCGTCCCGATGAGCGTTATTTTCTTGAATACCATCGCATGTTACCTTCACACGGGGGGTTAGTAAAACTACCTTGACGTGTCGGTACACGTACCGTTACTGGGCACTTCCGTACTCCTTTTGTGCTGTGGCTGTCCACGTTCGTGTATGGAACCCCCGGTTGCAGAGTTGCGGCTCCCGGACCGCCTGCTGATGGGTCCGGGTCCCAGCGAGACTCACCCCCGCGTGTTGGACGCCTTCGGGACGCCGCCCGTCGGCCACCTCGACCCCGCATTCATCGACGTGATGGACGACACACAGCGGCTGTTGCGGGCGACGCTTCGAACGGACAACGAGTGGACTATTCCGGTCAGCGGAACCGGGTCGGCGTCGATGGAAGCCGCCATCGGAAACCTCGTCGAACCGGGCGAGACGGCCGTCGTCCCCGGGAACGGCTACTTCGGTGACCGCATGGCCGAGATGGTCCGACGCGCCGGCGGCACCGCCGTCCAGGTGGAAACCCCGTGGGGGGAGCCGCTGGACCCCGCCGACGTTCGGGACGCTTGCGCCGAACACGACCCCGCCGTCGTCGGGGTCGTCCACGCCGAAACCTCGACGGGGGTTCGGCAACCCGAGATGTCTGCCATCGCGGACGCGGCCCACGACCACGGCGCCGTAGTCGTCGCCGATTGTGTCACCTCCATCGGTGGCGTCGAGTTCCGGATGGACGAGTGGGGCATCGACGCCGCCTACGCGGCCTCCCAGAAGTGTCTCTCCTGTCCGCCGGGAGCGAGTCCACTGTCGGTCAACGACAGGGCGATGGCGAAAATCCTCGACCGAGAGGAGCCGGTTCGGTCGTGGTATCTCGACCTCTCGCTGCTCGACGACTACTGGGGCGAGGAACGCGCCTACCACCACACGGCTCCAGTGAACAACGTCTATGCCCTCCGGGAGGCGCTCCGACTCGTCGACGAGGAGGGCGTCGAAAATCGCTGGCAACGACACGAGGAGTACGCCGAGGCGCTACAGGAAGGGCTGTGGGCGCTGGGGCTGGAACCGGTCGTCGAGTCGGACGTGCGACTGCCGAGTCTCACGACCGCCCGACTCCCGTCGGGACTGGTACCAGGAGAAGTCGTCGCGACGATGCGGGACGACTACGACGTCGAAATCGCGACGGGACTCGGCGCGTTCGCCGACGAGGCGATTCGCGTCGGCTGTATGGGTTACGGTGCCCATCGCGGTCCCGTCCTCGAAACGCTCGGTGCACTGGGCGAGACGCTGGCGTCGGCCGGTGTCGGCGTCGAACCCGGAGCAGGCGTCGAAGCGGCGGTGTCGACCCTAGGGCGCCGGTAGGACGTCACCGCTCGGGTGGAGCACCTGATACTCTTCGTCGTCGACGCGCATTACTGCCCAATCGTAGTCGGGTTCTGTCGAAAGTAACCGTTCGCGGACGGTGTTCGCTTGGTCACCGCGGGCGACGAAACATCGAAGTCGGCCATGCGTGGCCGCGTCATCTGGGTCATCGGTCGTGACGTGGACGGTTCGCCACTTGCGTTCGGCGCGGAGTTCGTCTCCGTCCTCCGTAACCTCGTACCCGAGGTCGGAGAAGATGGTTCGTGCCTCCTCGACGAGAGATGTGCTAACAGCACCCATTCGTACGCAGATTGCGCGCGCCGAGAGATAAAGATTAGCACGTACCCGTTCGGTGACCTATAAGATACCCTGAATCAGACAACCACCAGACGTAGCCCGTATCGTTGTAAACGTATCCGTTTGGTTACTCGTGGGCGGCGTCCCACTCCTCGGCCTTGTGGAAGTTGGCACACTGGTTGCACTGGATGCGTCCCATCGCGTCGACGGCGTTGTCGAACGTCTCACAGTTGGTGCAGAAAAAGCCCCAGCGACGCTCACCCTCCGGGTCGGCGTACACCACCCGGAACGGCCCCTTGTTGCCGCGGACGACCTCGCGGGAAACGTACAGCGTCTCTCCGTCAGGTCCAGTGCGCTCGTCCATACAGACGGTGGGCCGCGGGGCGGCAAAACCGTCACGGTCTCGATACGGTTTTGCGCGTCGGACTCCTCGATTGGCGTAGTGCGACTCCTCCATTACTCCGACATCGAGAACGCCCACGACGACCCCGAGGTTGTCGGCCGACTCGCCGGCCTCGTCGACGCACTCCGCGACGACGACACCCTCGTCTGTGGGACCGGTGACAACATCGCACCTGGAGTCCTCCCACTCGTGACACGCGGGGAAATCGCCCTCGAGTTCTTCGAGGCCGTCTCGCCGGCGGTGTCGACGTTCGGCAATCACGACTTCGACTTCGGCGCCGACCGGGCGGCCGAACTCGTCGAGCGGTCCCCCCAGCAGTGGCTCAGCGCGAACGTTTACGACGACAGTGAGCGCTTCGCCGGCGTCGAAGCCGCCACCATTCGAGAGGTCGACGGCGTCCGCGTTGGCTTCCTCGGAGTCACGGACCCGACGACGCCCTCGGCCAATCCCGAAGCGACCCAACTGACGTTCACCGACCCCGTCGTCGCGACGCGAGAGGCGACCCGAGAACTGCGAGCGGACGGTGCAGAGTACGTCGTCGTCTGCTCGCATCTCGGCCGCGGCGACGAGCGCCTCGCCGCCGCCTGCGAGGTCGACGTCATCTTGGGCGGCCACGTCCACAGCGAACGCGTCGAGCGCGTCGCCGGAACGCTGTTGACACGGCCCGGAACCGGCGGCGAAGTCCTCCTCGAAGTCGAGCTGCCGACACTCGAAGTGACCCGTCACGTCGTCGCTGACGCACCACTCGACGAGGAACTCACGGCCCGTTACAGCCAACGACTCGACGAGGCAGGGCTCGACACCGTCGTCGCGTGCGTCGACGAGCCGATTCGGCGAACCGAGCGGGAGGCGTTTCGTGGCGAGAGCCGCGTGGGCAACTTCGTCGCCGACGCCTACCGCTGGGCCGCCGAACGGGAACTCGACGACTCCGAGACCGTCGTCGGCCTCCAGAACAGCGGCGGCATCCGAACCGGACCGGCGCTGGCCGACGAGGTGACCGTCGCCGACCTCGTGAGCCTCGTTCCCTTCGAGGAGCCGGTGGCCGTCCTCGAGTGCTCCGGGTCGGAACTGCTGGACACGTTCCGAGAAGCCGCCGACACCCCCGGGTTCGGTGAGTCCGACTGGTGGCACGCCCACGTCTCCGGTGCACGGCTCGTCTACGACTACAACGACGACGAACTCATCGAGGCACAGGTCGGCGGCGAGGCTATCGACCACGCCGCGCGATACGCGCTTGCGACGACGGAGTTCCTCCTGCACACCGACGCCGAGTTCCCGACGCTGACCGACGCCAAACGAATCGCAACACTCGACATCCAGTACGACATCCTCGCTGAATACGCCCGCGAGGTCGGCGTGGCCCCGCAACTGGAGGGGCGAATCGTTCGGACTGGGCTCTGAGCCTCGCGCACAACCGGAAGGTTGAGGCACCGCGGTCCGCTTTCCCCGGTAATGACGCTGGTCGTCGTCCCGGTCCGCTATCCGCTCTCGGAGCACTCGCTGGCGACCCTTCGGCGCGCCATCGAAGTCGCCGACGAACACGACGCCGAACTCACCGTCCTCCACGTGAACCTCTATCAGAACGACAAGCGAGTCACCCGAACCGAACTCAAAGCGGCAGCCGAACGCGAGTGTGGCCGCATCGACCGCGCGCGATACGTCGTCCGGTCGGGGTTCATGGTCGAAGACACCATCCTCGACGAAGTGGCAGCCGAGGGCGCCGACTACGTCGTCATCGGCCGCAAGCAGGCCAGCCGCTGGCGGCGAATGCTCCGCCGATTGGTCGATGACCCGGACATCGAGTCGTTCCTCCGTCGGGAACTCGACTGTCAGGTCATCACTGCGAGTCTGTAGCGTCCTCGTCCGACTCGTTTTCGCGGTCCACGACGGCGTCCTGTGCCTCCACGTCGGCCTCCCGACGCGTCGCCCCCCCTGGGCTGGACGGGGCCTCGCTCTCCATCTCGCGGGTCGCGACCTGCATCTCGCCGCTGGTGTCGTCGAACACCAGATGGGAGTGCGGGTAGGGGATTTCGATGTCGTGTTCCTCGAAGCGCGTCCAGACGTTCGTCAGGACCTTCGAGCGAACCGCCGTTTGCTTGTATGGCTCCTTGGCCCAGTAGCGGAGTCGCAACGCGACCTCGCTGTCGCCGAACTCCCGGATGTAACAGGTCGGCGACGCCGGATAGCGCGCGCTCCCGACGCGGATGTCTGGCCCACCCTTGATGACGCCCTCGACAGACCGAGCGGCGGCCTCCATCTGCTGTCTGGCCGTCGGGATGTCGCTTTCGTAGGTGACGCCAACGTCCAGCGTCATCCGAATTCGAGTGTCCTCGGCGGAGTAGTTCACCACGTCGCGGTCCCGCATCGCCCCGTTCGGCAACACGATGAACGTGTTGTCGAGCGTGAACATCTTCGTGTACGACAGCGTGATGTCCTCGACGAACCCCTTGGTGTCGGTGTCCGCCAACTCTATCATGTCGCCGATTTCGTAGGGCTGTTCGTTCAGAATGAAGATGCCGCTGAGGAGGTTTCCGATGATGGGCGCGAGGATGACACCGACGACTGCGGAGAACACACCGACGGAGAGTGCGAGGTTCCCGAATCCAAGGCCGAAGATTCCCAGGGACGTAAACAGTGCCAACAGCATGATTCCGACCTGCACCCCCCTGAGCACCGTCCGGGTGACCGACGGCCGTTTGAACCGCCGTGCGATACGCCGTCCGAGCGCCTGTCGGACGAGTTTCGAGAGGTAGTAGGCGACGACGAGAATCGCGACTGCGATGAACAACCGAAAGGCGAAAGACGGGATCGCCTCGGGAAGCCACGGTGGACGGGGAAGCGGCCCCTCGGACGTCTGAATCGTCGGCGTCGGGGTTGGAGTCACTCCACCGGTCTGCAACACCACCGTCGTCACGTCCATATCCGGCAGTCACCGGGCGCCCGAAAAAGCGTTCCGCCCTGAGTGGACTCGGTGGACGGCTCCGACATCGATACCAATCCCCTCAATCGGGTTCGCCGAGACGCTGTCGAAGCAGTACGAGGAACTCGCCGCCCGACTGGAGTCCCAACGCGAGGAGATGCGTCCGGAAGACCGGATGTACATGTAGCCCGGTCGCGTTCAGAGTTTCTCTTCTGCTTTCGCCTGCTCGGAGCGACGGCGGGCCTGCGCCAGTCGCAGTTCGACAGCGCGTGCGATGTCGTCGGGGAGCGACCCACGTGCGTCCTCCAACCGGGTCTCGACCTGTTCGAGCAGCGAAATGACGCTCTCGAGGTTCCGGTCGGCGGCGTTTCGGTTCCCCGCGTCGGCCTGTTCGGCGGCCTTGCGTGCGGCCCCGCCGACAGCCGACAGCGCTCGTGACAGCCCGCCGATGGCGTTGGCCGACCCGCCACCGATATCGACATCGTCGTCATCCGTGAGTCCCGACAGTTCCTCGGAAGTCTCCTCGGAGATGGTCGCGAGGAACATCGCGAGCGACGCCTTCCCGGTTCGCGGGCGGTCGATTCGGACCGACGACTCCGAACCGGGATTGACGCGGAACGCCCCGATGGCGTCGTCGCTGTCGCGGACCTCCGTCGTGTAGGCGCCGCCACGGTGAACGTACACCGCGTCGCGGCCCGAAACTGGAGCGTCGTACAACCGCCCGCCGAAGTCGTCCTCGACGGCGACGCCTGTGAGGTCGGAGTCGGTTCCCTCGGCATCGATTTCGAGTTTCGTCGCGTTCTCGCGGGCGACGAGCGGAATCTCGCCATCGACGCCGGCCACTGTCGCGCCGTCCTCCTCGCTCACCGACACCGCCTCGCTGTGGGGAGTAAGGCCCGCGCCGTTGAGCGTCAGGCGATGGTCGCCGGCCGAGACGCCCTGTGCCACGACGTATCCGCCGAAGGTCGGAACGGCCACGGGGTCGCTTTCGACCAACGCGAACGCCTCAGTCGAGGACTGCTCGGTCGTCACTCCCTCGCCGTCCGGCGCTTCCTCGTCGGAGACGGCTTCGGTGACCTGCGCGACGACGGTGTGAATCGGCGCCGCCTCGCCGATGGCGTCGTAGCGGTCGGCCAGTGCCCCCCTGTGGTTTGGTTCAGTGATGTCGGTCGCAGGGTTGTCATATCGGGGCTGTTCCCACGGCAGACCCGTCGTTGTGATATGGCCGGCGACGGCGTCCTCGGCGAACTGCGGAACGTCGAACTCGAAACTCAACTGCGGCCCGGTGAACGCCTCGATGTGTTCGAGTTCCCTCGACGGGACGAGTTCGTACTCGACATCGGCATCGCCTGCCTCCCTGTCGACGTGTTCGAAAATCAATCCCGTCCCGCGTTCCGGTAGTTCGTCGGGGGGCGAAGTCAGCGCGTCCAGCGACCGAATCGTCAGCGACTCGTCGATTAAATCCGACCGTTCGACCGACGGGAGCCGCTCGTGTTCGTAAATCGGCTCACCGTCGAGTTCCGGGACGAGATACGGCAGCGCCGACCCCTCGTCGCGGGGCAAACCGTAGGCGACCGGTATCTCCTCTAAATCTTTGATGCTCTCGATTGCGCTGTTTGTGATATCGGCGAAGGTGTCGCCGATGGGAAACCGCTGGAATCGGTCGGGAACGTCGTTGACCGACAGCGCACTGGAGTGTGACCCCAACTCCGAGAGCACCCGAGGGACCATCTCCCGGGCGGGGTCGAGAAACTCGTTGTTCGGCACCGACCGGGAGTGAGAACTGGCGACGTACAGTTGCGGGGTGTCGGTCTCCGTGTCGACGAAGACGTGCAACACCTCCCAGTCGTGCCAGTGGAAGTTCGTCGTGAACTGGTCGAAGGCGCCGTACTGCCAGTACTGGACGACCGCAAGCGGGGAGTCCTCATACTGGACGACGTTGAAGAACACCGTCGGATTCGGTGGCGTCTCGGATTCCTTGAACTGCCGGGTGTAGCCGTCGAGGGATTCGAAGCCGTCGACGACGGCTTTTCCATCGCGTTCGACCTCGTAGGAACGAGGGTCCGTCGGGAACCACTTCTCGTAGGTGTCGAAGTACAGGGTCGGCGCGTACTGGGCGGCCAACTGTCGGGCCGTCTCGTCGTCTATCGTAGTCGTCGGGTCGTCGGGTTCGGGTTCGAGGGCCGAACAGCCGGCTATCGACATCGCCCCGGCGCCGGCTAGCGCTTCCAGTACCGTTCGCCTGTCGAGCGACGGGGCAGAGTCGGTCATTCGTGGCTCACGTTCGCCCCCTTCGGGGATGACCGTTACGGCCGATTCCACCGGTCAGTCAGTCGGCGAGCTGTTCGTTCCGTCTGCGCCCCTCTACGTCTAACGGGTCCCCCGTCGAGGTCGCGGTGACCAATCGCAGGAACTGCCCCGCGTTCGTGAGCAGTTTGTTCTCCGCCTTCCGGAGGTGTTCCTCGTACGTCGAACGGGCGACGCTGGTTCGGTCCGCCAACTCCCGGAGCGACGTCTTTCGAGGCTGTTCGTAGTAGCCACTTTCGAGTGCCAACCGAAGTGCCGCCATCTGTCGTTCGGTGACCCCCTCGAACAACTGGCCGACCGGTGCGAGCATACTGTGAGGAATCCGCTGTTCGGTAATCGCGGTCTTCGAGAGGACTTCGATGTCCCGGTCGGACTCCAGGTCCTGAACGAGGTTTCGAGCGTCGCTCTCGTCGAACGCGATGACCGTGTAGTGCTCCCATCCCTGGCGGTGAATCGTCGGCGGCTGATACAGGCAGTTGTACGCCTCGAACCGCTCGATGATGGAGTCCTCCAGCGAACAGAGACAGGACTGGGTGACGACGTGGAGCCCGGATTCGTCGACCGATTCGTGGAGCACCGTCCCCAGTTCGTCGATTTCCTCAAGGAGGTCCTCGGTCGGCGAACCCGGGGCCGTGATTTCGATGACCTGGCAGTCATTCAGGTACCACTCGCGAATCGTGAGGTCCGGGTAGCGCTCCGATATCTCTCGATACGGACATTCGTGTTTGACCCGAAAGGAGGCCTCGTACAGACTCATGTCGACACGTTAGAGTTGGAGAATATTATGGGTGCCGGTCATGTCCGGCAGTCACTATATTCAGATACCCCTCATAAGACAGAACACTGATGGCGGAGATTTCCCCCGAAGAACTCGGAGAACGGTTACAGGCAGATGACGACGACTTGCTCGTCCTCGACATTCGCCACGAAGCGGAGTACGAGGAGTGGCACGTGCCGGACAGCGTCAACGTCGACGTGTACGACGAATTGACCGACGACCCCGACGCTGCAGCGGATGTCCTCGAAGACCTCCCGGAAGACAGGGAGGTGGTGACCGTCTGCGGTGCGGGCATCGCCGCGGACACCGCAACCCAAGTTCTCGAGGAGATGGGGTACGACGCGAAGACGCTCACCGACGGGATGAACGGCTGGAGCCGCGTCCACCGACACGCGACCGTCCCGGCCGATATCGACGGCACGCTCGTTCAAGTTGCACGGCCCGGGAAGGGCTGTCTCTCCCACGTCCTCATTTCGGACGGTGAGGCCGCCGTCTTCGACCCCTCACACTACTTCGAGGAGTACGACGGGATTCTCGAAGCGTACGACGCGGACCTCGTCGGCGTCTTCGATACGCACGCCCACGCCGACCACGTCTCCGGCGCGTCGGAACTCGCCGACCGACACGGCGTGCCCTACTACCTCCACTCGGAGGACGCTCTCGCTCTCGACGCGACGCCACTCGAAGACGGCCAACGCGTTACCGTCGGCCACCTCGACGTCGAAGTCATCCATACGCCGGGACACAGCGAGGGAAGCGTCTCCTTCGACGTCGAGGGTGCGGCGCTGCTCACGGGCGATACGCTGTTCCACGACAGCGTCGGCCGCGTCGAACTCGGCGTCGAAGCCGGCATCGAGGACTCCGACGTAGAGGGCAACGCGGCGACGCTCTACGAGAGCCTCCAGCGGTTACTCGACCGGCCGGATGACGCACTCGTCTTACCGGCACACGACCCCGGTTCTCCCGAACCGCCGGTGACCGCGACTCTCGCGGAAGTCAGAGACCGAAACGAGGACCTCGGCCGCGACCGCGAGGAGTTCGTCAGGGAACTCGCCTCGGACATCCCGGACCATCCCCCGAACTTCGAGCGCGTCAAGCGGACGAACGTGGGACAGGAATCGGTCCCCGAAAACGAACTGGCCGAACTGGAACTGGGGCCGAACAACTGCGCCGCCGAGTAATCGATGAGTACGACAACCGAACTCAAACAGGGAATCCGCGAACACCTCGGGCAGTTCTCGCTGCACGTCCTGTTGGTGTTCGCGACCGGGTTGACCATCGGGTCCGAACGCACCGTCGTCCCTGTCTTGGGGGAGGACGTACTCGGCGTCGAGTCGTTCCTCGTCATCGGGTCGTTCGTCGTCTCGTTCGGAATCGTAAAATCGATTCTCAACCTGTATGCCGGAAAGTGGGGTGAGTCCTACGGCCGCAAGCCCGTACTCGTCGCCGGGTGGGCGACGGCACTCCCCCTGCCGGTTATCCTCATCTTCGCCCCCAGTTGGGGCTGGATTACCGTCGGGAACATCCTGCTGGGTATCAATCAGGCGCTGACCTGGAGTATGGCAATCAACGCGAAAATCGACCTTGCAGGCCCCGACCAGCGCGGTCTCGCAGTCGGCATCGACGAGTCGTTCGGATACACCGGCGTCGCCGTCGGTGCCTTGGTTACGGGCCTCATCGCGAGCCAGTGGAGCCTCCGGCCGGAGCCGTTCTACTTCCTCGCCGTCGTCGTCGTGCTGGCGTTCCTGATTTCCATCTTCCTCATCAAGGAGACGGTCCAGTACGCACAGGCCGAAGGTGACGACGACCACCACGATGCGAACCTCCCGTTCAAAGACGTGGTGAAACGAGCGACCTACGGCGATAGGACGCTATTCGCTGCCGCACAGGCCGGCCACATCGAGAACTTCGTGGACACGCTGTTCTGGATTGCCGTCCCTCTGTATCTGGTGAGCGAGGGGCTGGGCATCGCGGCCGTCGGCGTCGTCGTCGGCGTCCACAGCGCGATGTACTTCCTCCAGATAGCCACGGGCGGACTCGCGGACCGAATCGGCCGTCGCCCGCCGGTTATCGCCGGGATGTTCCTGGCCGGCGGCGGCGTGCTTGGGATGGTACTCGTCGAGGGGTACCTCCTGTGGGCCGTCCTGGCCGCCGTCTCGGGGCTCGGGATGGCGTTGCTGTATCCGAACCTGATGACGGTCCCGAGCGATGCAGCCCATCCGAGTTGGCGGTCGGCCGGGATGGGCGTCTACCGCATGTGGCGCGACTCCGGCTATGCGGTCGGGGCTATCCTCATCGGCCTCTCGATGGAGTTCGTGAACGCCGAAGCCGCGTTCTACATGACTGCGGCCCTGATGTTCATCTCCGGAGCCGTCGTGTATGTCTGGATGGAAGAGACACACCCCGACTTCGGAACGCACGAACCACCGGCACCGGCGACAACTCAATCGACCAAGGCCGTGCCCGAAGATTGAATCCGCGAGAGAACGGTCGCCGAACGCGCGTTTTGCCGCGACCGTCCGATTCCGACAGGTGGGCCGCGTTGCTCAGTTCGACAGCGCCCTCGCTGTTCGGTATCGTGAAATGTGCGCCCGAAACACTACCGGTTAAGAACCCACTAGTAGATTCGGCGGAAGTGAACGAGTGAGTCAATGCCGAACGAAGTCGTCTCGCCATTTTGAAATTCCACGCTCAAATTAACCTTTCTCCCCACCGTCTAAATCGGGCGTAAACGAACTCCGTTCGATGTAGAGGAGCTCTATGAGGAAGACTACCGCGAAAATTCCCACAATCCAGAGCAGAATCTCCACGTTAGTCTGATAGAGGTGATAGAGAACAACCGGAAGCGCAACGCCGGTGCCGACCAGACCGAGTACTGGAATGAAGCGGTTCGACCCCGTCTCGTCGGCGAGCACGATGTTCGTGTAATTCGTGACCGCAAACGAAATCAGAAACGCCACTGACCCGAACTCAGTAATCTGTTTGAGAGTGCCAAGGGCTGCGAATGTTGCCGTCAGACTGCCGATAATCAGCAACGAGTAGACGGGAATCCCGTCTCGGTTCCGGAACGAGAACACGCGCGGGAGTGCACCTTCTGTCGCAATCTTATGGACAAGCCGCGAGGTGCCGAACAGAGTCGCGTTGATACCCGAGGAGGTGCTTTTCATTGCTGAAAGGATGACGAGAACAAATCCAGCACCCCCGAGAACGGGGATGTTGGAGACGGCCTCGGCGAGTGCGACCTCCTGATGGGCGAGGAGTTGCTCCGGTGTGATGTGGAGCGTTGCCATGAACGACACCGAGACGTAGATTACCATCGCAATAGCGATGGCGACGTACATCCCGATTGGCAACACTCGTTCCACGTTCTCGATGTCCTCGTAGTCATAGACCAGGAGTTGAAAACCCTCGTAGGAGACGAAGATTATAGCGAATCCTGCGATGGGGCTGACGACGCCCTTGCTGAAGAAGTCGAGTGCTGCCACACTCCCATCGTAGAAAACCACTCCAAGGGTTGCGAGCGACAGCAAGACGACGATTTTGATGTACACTGCGATATCTTCAAAGAGGCCAGTCTCGTGGACGCCCCGGAGATTGAGACCGACGAACGCAGCGACAACCACGGTTGAGATAATCGGCCGCAGGAGTTGCGGGAGTTCGACCCCTGCGATGGCTCGCGCGGCAGTAAGCGTGTACGCACCGAAGGCGAACGCGTACATCGCCATCACTCCCACGTATCCGACAACGAGAACCCACCCGACGTACGCGGCGATAGTCGGATTGTCAACGATGTGCTCGACGAATGAAAAGACGCCACCGTGCTCGCCGAAGTGCAGCGTGAGTTTGAGATAGGAGTAGGCAGTGAGGAGGGTGATGACGCCCGCAATGAGATACGACACCGGGACAGCATTACCGGCTTGTTGCATTGCGACGCCCAGTACAGCGTAGATTCCGCCCGAAACCATTCCGCCGACACCCATCGCAATGACCTCGAGGAGTCCGAGTTTCTCAGGACGACTGCGAGTCAGGAGAGAGCGGAGTGATTTCATAGGGGCCATGATTGAGACGCACCGTTAGATTGTAACAAGCGTACTAGCCAAAAGCTTGTGAACTGATTAGTGGTGCTGTACACGGTTTCTTTTTCACTGCACACGACGATACACTTTATCTTCCAAAATCTACGAGAGAGGGATAGATACGGAAGACCTGTCTCAACGATAGACCATCCCGGAGAGACTCATATCACCCATAGATAGTATTAGTGACATATTCAAAATGTACGCCCGAAACACTAACGTCCGACCTCATCCCAGGCGGCGTGCCGCGGTCGGTCGGGAAACCCTCGTGTCGGGCGGGGGACACTACGTGTCCCCGGATGGCGAGACGGCTGACGCCGTCTCGACGAATCGAGTGTGTCGCACACCCGGGTTCTCCGGTCCGTCATCGCTGCCCAAAGGGCCGCTCAGTCGGGGACTAAAGGTGCGCAACCCACCTACACCGTCGAGCGGTAATCCTCTTTCGGCTTTCAGACCGTGTAGTCGTCTTCCCGGACCTGCGCGTAGCCGCCGTTCCGGAAGCGGAACTTCCGCCATTTGTATTCGCCGAACAGTTTCGCACCAGTCAGGCCAGCGTACACCGCCTCGTAGGGCGTAAAGCCGTCATCGCCCTGGACGTCGCTGACCAACCCGAAGATGGTGTCCCAGTCGTCGGGTTCGTAGCCGCGAACCATGTCGGCGAACACGCAGTTTCGGCGGATTTCGCTGCCGATGGCACGGTGCCACTCGGCGTTGTACGCCCGCAACGCACCGAGGGCAGCGAGGCGCCCGGCAATTTGGCCGGTCCGAATGGCGACGTGGTCGCCGCCCTCGTGGAACGCCGAGGTGGCACCCATCGCTCCGCCGACGACGGCGACGTTGGCCGCCGTCGGGGATTCGATGGGACGCGTCGAGGAGATGGGATAGGTCTCGGTGCCGCCGGACTTCCCGCGGTCCTCGACGAGCGGGAAATCCGCGAGGTCGTAGCCGGGGTACACCTCCTCGATGAGTCGCTCGATGTAGGTGTTGCCCTGTGGAACACGTTCGTCCTCGTCGTGGAGCAGTCGGTAGGCCTCGTGATTCTCCACGTCGTCGAGGTCCATCCCAATGGGCATCGTCAGCCCGACACGCGCGACGGGGTCGTCGTTCGGGAACACCCACGGGTAGGCGGTGTGGCCGGGCATGTACCCCCACCAGAACTTGATTCGGTCGCGTTCGAACAGTTCCTCGGGGAGTCGGCGGTACTCCTGATAGGCGATGTGGTTGGCCCGGCGGGATTCGAGGTTCTCCATGTGGGCGTCGGCGAGCCAGTTTTGCAGCACCGTTCCGGTAATCGTCCGCTGGGGGCCGTCGGCGAGAATCAGATACTCCGTCTCGATTTCGGTGCCGTCACGCAGCGTCAGCGTGTGTGAGGGTGTTCCCGTGAGTTCGGAATCGACCGACGCGACGCCGGTTCCGACGCGGTACTCGGCGCCGGCGTCTTCGGCACGCGACCGAAGCCAATCGTCGAACCTCGCGCGGTGGACGGTGAACCCGAAGTTCGGGTACGTGGCGTCCATCCCCGTTTGGGTCAACTCCAGCGTCTCCGAGGGGCCGATGAACTCCGCGGCGTTGAGTTCCTGATGTTTGACGTGGTCCGGAATCGGCTCGTCGAGGTCCATCAGGTCGACCCAGTAGTCGAGGATTCCGGCAGCATCCGTCGAATCCGGTCCGAGTTCCTCGCGGTCCGCTCGGGGGACGCCCTTCTCGATGACGACGGCGTCGGCGCCTTCGCTGGCGGCCGCATACCCAGCCGAGGACCCGGCCGGACCGCCACCGATGACGGCGACGTCTACCTGTTGCATACTGCCTTCCGTGAGCGGATGGGGCTTAAGCCCTAGTACTCCGGTGCTTCCTCGGGGACCCCGTCGCGTTTGTTGACGACGCGGGCCCACACGAACAGCGCATCGGAGAGGCGGTTGAGATACGCGACCGCGGCGCCGTTTACGGGTTCGTCGGAGGCCAACGACACCGCCCGGCGCTCGGCGCGTCGACAGACGGCCCGTGCGTGGTGGAGTTTCGACCCGGCGTCGCTGCCGCCGGGGAGGATGAAACTCTGCAGCGGGTCGAGTTCGTCGTCGAAGGCGTCCATCCAGTCTTCGAGCTTCTGGACGTGATGTTCCTCGAGATGCGGGGCGTCGGCGTCCTCACGGTCGGGATTGGCGAAGTCGGCCTGAATGATGTGGAGGTGGTTTTGAACCGCGCTCAGTTTCTCGTCGATGTCGTCGTACCCAGAGGGACGAATCCGTCCGATGACGCTGTTGACCTCGTCGACGGTGCCGTAGGCCTCGATTCGAGCGCTGGTCTTCGAGACGCGGGACATGTCTCGGAGGTCGGTCATTCCCTCGTCACCGCGACCGGTGTAAATCTTCATGTCGAGGCGTTCGGCCTCCGGTGGCTTATAGCTCGCTGCCGAGGCAGTCGTCACGACTCGTCGTCGGCGGCTTCGTCGTTCTCCGTGGGAACGAGGAAGAAGTACGCGAAGACCCCGAAGGCGACGCCGAGTCCGAGTCCCAACTCGACGCCGAGGCGAACCTCACCCAGCAGGAACCCACCGATTGCAGTGACGAGAAGCGCCAGGGTGAAGAACGTCGCTGCGCGCGTGAGGTCGTCGGCCACGAGGCTACTCATGACACGCCGTAGCGGTGGCTACCGGGTAAAGTGTGCGTTTCGACCAAAGAGAGAAACCAACGCCAAGCATCCGCGCGAGCGAAGCGAGCGCGGTTCTCCGGACGCGACCGATGGGAGCGTCCGGGTCGTTTTTCCCCAAGTTTTTGCGACCGAGTGGTGCCCGCAGCGCGCCGGAGGCGCGCGAGGACACCCGAGGGAGTAAAAAGTGGGTGTTCCTAGAAGCCCTTACCCTGCAGTTCGCGGGCGATAACCATCTTCTGGATTTCGGTGGTTCCCTCGTAGATTTGGGTGATTTTGGCGTCGCGGTAGAAGCGCTCGGCGTCGAAGTCGTCGACGAACCCGGAGCCGCCGTGAATCTGGACGCACTCGTTTGCGTTCTTGACGGCGGTTCGGGAGGCGAACTCCTTGGCCATCGAGGCGAGCTTCGTCAGTTGGCCGTCGGCGTTGTCGACGGACCACGCCGATTTGTAGGTGAGGTTGCGGGCGGCTTCGGCCTCGGTGTGCATGTCGGCGAGTTTGTGCTGGATGGCCTGGAAGTCGCCGATGGGACGGCCGAACTGCTCTCGTTCCTG